>OGDF01001771.1_pt1 | contig 31077 bp, 19 predicted proteins | sample 1570141 | NCBI WGS metagenome assembly OGDF01 (sample SAMEA4370581, study PRJEB24528) | human gut metagenome | reverse complement strand
AACCTATGATTTTATCATCAATCTGAGAGGTTTACACAGAATAATTTACACTACCTCCTCTTCAAGCTCATGAATACGCGCTAAAGCCGCCTGTAATTTCTGATTTTTTTCATCCAATTCCTGACTTTTTTCATTCAATTCCTGATTCTTCTCATTCAATTCCTGATTCTTCTCATCCAGTTCCTGATTCTTCTCACCTAATTTCTGATTTATAAGATCCAGTTCTTTTCCTTTTTGTTTCAAATCCTCCTGCATCTCATCAATCATCAACTGCACAGTATTCCGGTCAAGTTCCTGTAATTCTTTCGAAAACATATCCATCACTCCTTCGATATTTCGACATATGTCATAGATTTGTTCATAGTATGCTCTAAACTCGGGATACTGCTCGATAATCGCAACAATCATTTCCGGATCATCTATACAAAAGAACGCAATCCATGCATCAAGTCGACTGTTTATCAGATACTTATTTTCTTTATTTTGCTGAATATTTTTAAAATTGTCAAGCGCTACGAATACATATTTTTGCAGCAGATTAAATTCCAATCCCGAATCTGATTTTTGCCCGAAAGAATGAATATATACATCTGGAAATTTTTTAAATTCTGCAGGACTGTTTTCAAACAGCACAATTGTATATACATCTTTGATGTCTTTGTAACTGAATTTTTTCTTTCGTTCACTTCGCACCCGCTTATACTGCCGCAACAGCAAATCTGCGGAATAGCAGGCGCTTCTTTCTCCCGGAAACTTATACCCAATTTTTTGAATTTCCAGATTTGCAATGCTGCCATCGGAAAGCTGCACTACAATATCCATAATAACAAGTGATGATTCATCTGCCAATCGTGTTCCATCATTTGGTAAAACTTCCATCACATGAACCTCCTGCTTTAATAACAGAGACAATAACTCATCAATACGCTCTGGTGTTGACTCTGGATTCAAAACCTCTTTACTCACAAAATCATACATCACTTTTACTCCCCGCGCTCCAGTGCAAAAATCAAGAAATTCCTCCTGCCGTTCTTCTTCCCACGAATAAAACGTACTCCACATCTTTTCGTTATTGTTAATCTCTTTCAAAATTGCTTCTCTGGTCTGCAGCATAGGAAAATAATCTCGTAACTTTTTTGTCATTGCAAACAACCTCCTCCATACGAAATATTTACATATTTCAAGTTTCATTAGCTTTCTTCTTTTTCTATTTTCATAGTTTAACTAATACAATGTATCACTCTGTTTTTCTTGATATTTACCGAATCGGTGCAACAATATTTAGACTGCTCGTAAGATATCACCACTCTGATAACTATGCAATTTTATCTGAATCAGATTTGTTTGAAGAACGATAGCATGAATATATACCTCTTCCCCCTGACCGTCAACCATAAATTTTTCTGCATTTCTTACACTATACAAATTGCACAACACGCATTTTTTCCCACAAATCCTTTATTTTCAAGGCATGCAAAAAGCAGGAGCAGAAAATCCTCAGATTTTCCACTCCCGCTTTTTACTCATTTTTATGCAATTTTACAATTACTCCTCTTCTGTTGTCTCTTCCGGAAGTTTGATTGCAAGTCCAAGTTCTTCTAACTGTTTCTCATCTACCGTACCTGGAGCTTCTGTCATCAGACAGGAAGCATCTTTTACTTTCGGGAATGCGATAACGTCACGGATAGAATCTGCATGTACCATATGCATTACCATACGATCTAAGCCGTAAGCCAGTCCTGCGTGTGGCGGTACACCATACTTGAATGCGGAGAGCAGGAAACCAAACTGATCCCATGCACGCTCTTTTGTAAATCCAAGTACCTCAAACATTTTCTCCTGAATATCATCCTGATGGATACGGACAGAACCGCCGCCAAGCTCGGTACCGTTTAATACGATATCATATGCTTTTGCACGAACAGCGCCCGGATCAGAATCGATCTTATCCCAATCCTCTTCCATTGGCATAGTAAACGGATGATGCATTGCCATATAACGATTCTCTTCATCGGACCACTCCAGTAACGGGAACTCTGTTACCCAGAGGAAGTTGTACTTGTTCGGATCCAGCAGGTTCAGCTCTTTTGCCATATGAAGTCTTAATGCGCCAAGAACAGCCCAGACAACTTTATTTTTATCTGCTGCAAATAACAGCAGATCGCCCGGTTTTCCTTCGGTAGCTTCTACTAAAGCTGCCAGTTCTTCTTCTGTCATAAATTTTGCAAAAGAAGATTTGTATGTGCCATCTTCATTTACACACAGATAAGCCAGACCTTTTGCTCCGTATGTTTTTGCCAGATCAACCAGTTTGTCGATCTGTTTGCGGCCCATGGAAGCTTTGCCCGGAACAGCAATACCACGTACACTGCCGCCGTTCTCTAATGCACCGGTAAATACACCGAATCCACAGTTCTTCACCACGTCAGATACGTCATGTAATTCCATGCCAAAACGGGTATCCGGTTTGTCAGAACCGTAACGGTCCATCGCATCCTGCCATGTCATGCGTGGAAGCGGAATCTGTACATCGACACCGATAGCCTCTTTGAACACATATTTTAACAGACGCTCATTTACGTCTAATACGTCATCTACATCTACGAAAGACAGCTCCATGTCGGCCTGTGTAAACTCCGGCTGACGGTCAGCACGTAAATCCTCATCACGGAAACATTTTGTGATCTGGAAATAACGGTCATATCCGGAACACATCAGAAGCTGTTTAAACAGCTGTGGAGACTGCGGAAGTGCATAAAAACTTCCTGGATGCACACGACTCGGTACCAGATAATCTCTTGCTCCCTCCGGAGTGGATTTTGTCAGAACCGGTGTCTCGATCTCGATAAAGCCTTCTTTTGCCATGAAATCACGCATCAGATAAGCCACTTTGCTTCTCAGCATCAGGTTACGCTGTAAGTCCGGACGACGCAAATCCAAGTAACGGTATTTCAGGCGGATTTCGTCTTTTGTCTGAGAATTCTCCTCAATATGGAAAGGCGGTGTATCGGACTCAGAAAGGATACGAAGACTTTCTGCAATTACTTCGATATCACCTGTTTTTAAGTTTTCATTTACTGCTGCAGAACGTTTCTGGATCTTACCAACAACAGCGATAACGTACTCACTTCTGAGTGTCTCTGCTTTTGCAAATCCATCTGCTCCTACACTGTTTTCATCAAATACGATCTGAAGCAGACCGGAACGGTCTCTCAGGTCAATAAAGATCAGGCTTCCCAGATTTCTTCTTCTCTGTACCCAACCCATAACGGTAACGGTACTTCCGATATCTGCGCTGGATACCTCTGTACATCTATGGGATCTTTTCAATCCACGCATGGACTCTGCCATAATATATTCCTCCTATTTAAAAAATTCTACGAATTCCTCGTAACCTTCTTTAGAAAGCTGCTCTTTCTGGAATTTTTTATTTTTATTCATACGGACAACCAATACCTGCTCGCCGTTTGCACGTGCCTGCTGTGCCTGTCCGATCACTTCACTGAGTTTATCGCCCGGATATCCTTTTTCAATCAGATATGCAGTCTTTTTCGGCTGCTCCGGAATCTTAAAACCATTCTCCATCAGAAGCAGGATGATACGCTCAAATCCGATGGAAAATCCGCAGGCCGGAACATCTTTTCCGGTGAAGTTTCCAACCATCTTGTCGTAACGTCCGCCGCCACCGCAGCTTCCGCCAAACTCCGGAATTGCGATTTCAAAAATAGTTCCTGTATAGTAAGACATGCCTCGTACCAAAGTCGGATCAAATACCAGTTCAAAGGATGCTGTCTTTGTCGCATTTACTGCAGATGCGATCTCTTTCATATTCTGAACGATCTCCGCATCCAGATAGTCACCTAAAGTATCTGCCAGATAGCTGATGCCATCCTCTGCCTGCTCTACACCAGTGAACAGTGACAGATATTTATCGATTGATTCCTGTGCATAACCTTCTTTTGCAAGCTCCTCGGCAACACCTTCCAGACCGATCTTATCCATCTTGTCCAGAATGATAAATACTGTATCAAACTCTTCCTCTGCAAATCCGCTGTAAGCTGCCATTGCTTTTAAGATGCGACGCTCGTTGATGCGGATCTCAAAATTTTTGAATCCAAGTTTGCCAAGTGTGGTTGTAGTTGCAAGGATCAGCTCAATCTCTGCCAGGTTGGACGGCTCTCCAAGAATATCAATATCACACTGCATGAACTGACGATAACGACCTCTCTGTGGACGGTCTGCACGCCATACATTTCCCATCTGAAGAGCCTTAAACGGGGACGGCAGATCATTTGCATGATTTGCATAGTAACGGCAAAGCGGTACGGTCAGATCATATCTCATACCAAAATCAACCAGATCTGCCTCACTCTGTGCAGTCTCTAATTTCAATTTCTCACCACGTTTTAATACCTTGAAGATCAGTTTCTCATTTTCTCCACCCTGCTTGTTGCTCAGGTTTGCGATATCTTCCATACAAGGTGTCTCAATCGGGGTAAATCCGAATGCACGATAAGTCTCTTTGATCACGCTCTGTACATAATCACGAATCTGCATCTCATCCGGCATAATATCTTTCATACCGTTTACCGGTTTTTTCTTTAAAGCCACTGTATATCCTCCATTCCATACAGATTGCTCTGTATTTTATATTCCTAAACAAACAGATATCCGACATCTGTTTTCTTATACATTTCCAAACACAGATGATTTCTCTATTTCTGTGTTCACATACATAGTTTATTATACGTTTGTGAGTTTGATATAGCAAGTGTTTTTTCTCAGGCAATCCCTTAAGCAGCGGCATTTGCATTAATACGGTCAATCACACCACGAATTCCCATCCATACAGATAAATCCGTAAATATTTCCACGACACTTCCGCGGTCTGTAAACGGTGACTCCTGAAGCACCGACAAATCTTTCATCATTCCATTATGAACAATATACTCCACAATCTGATTTACAAAATAAATCTGTCTGCTGTCCATACTTGTATCTGACAGATATTCCGAAAATGCTTCTTTTGCTGCATTCATATCCAGACCAACGATTTCACGCACAAATTCGCCCAGTGGCTTTTCGCCATATTCCTGTTCGTAGTCCTCTCTGCTTCCAACTTCCTTCCAGAGAATTTCTTCCAGGTTTTCAATATCTGATGTCGTCAATGGCTGATTCGTCTTTAACTTTGCAATCGCTTCGTTGTCCTGATGCTGTCGAATATAATACTCCGCTTTTGCTTTATAATTTTTCAATTCATCATTTTCCAGCTCAGATTCATGCCATTCTTTTGACAATAACTCATCTGTAAATACAGTTTCATATTTTATTGTTCCCGTATTTGGAATATATTTCATCAAATCCCGCAGTCTGCTTCTGATTTCCTCGAATTCATTCACACCTGCCCGCTCTACATAATCGGTATGTAACAATTCATAAATAAAATCTGACTGTGCCTGAATTTCCGGAATATTGGCCACATTTGCCACACCTTCTACTTTCTTTCGCAGATCATGACGCGCGCGCGTATACTTCTTTCCCAACAAATATGCAAGTTCAATTCCATACATCAACGCATCAAAACGGACTGCACTTGCCTCATCGCCATCCGGCAAAATCAGTGGGGCCACTTCTTCCCGAACCAGCAGTGTATCTTCATAGGTTAATCCTTTATAGTTATCCTCATTTGCATATAAATCCACATATTTCAGATGCTGTCTGACCACAAAATTATCTCTCGGCAATTCCTGTACTTTCTCACTCATATGTTTTACCAGAGCTTTTCTATAAGCAATCAATCGATCCGTCTGACAGGTCAGATCCTGTAATTTATATGTAATTTCAAACTGCAAATTAAAAATCGCACACTGCAAAGCCAACGCATTTGCCGTTGCTTTTCCTTTATTCATACGGAAAAATTCAAAATTTCCACAGAAATCAAAAATGTAAAACTTCTGCTTATCTTCTCCATCCAATAATTCCGGACATAATCTAGTTCCCCGTCCGATCATCTGCCAGAACTTTGCCTTGCTCATTACCTTTTTGAAAAATACAAGATTCACAACTTCCGGAACATCAATTCCTGTATCCAGCATATCAACGGAAATTGCTATCTGAGGCATTTTTTTCGGATCTGAGAATTCATCAATCGCACTTTGCGCATAGGTCATATAATTATCAATCACTTTCGCAAAATCGTCCGGTAAATGCGGATATTCCTTATGAAAAACCTCAAGGATTTTTTCTGCGTGATGATGATTTTTTGCAAAAATAATTGTCTTTCCAATTTTCTGTCCGTAATCAACTTTGATTCCATCCGTCATCAAAATATCCAGCACCTGACGAATCGTATCCACGTTAAAAATCCATGTATTTAAAGCGGATGAATCGATTGCTTCCGGGACAGTTCCATCCTCATTCTGAAACGTATTTTCATACTCTTCCTTATCTTCCTCTGACAACTCATCATACACAATTCCCTGCTCAATGAATTTCAACTTTGATTCAACCGAAACATAATCCACCAGATATCCGTCTTTTACTGCCTGTGCCAGATCATATCCATAAGTCGGCACACCATTTTCCAATTCAAATATTTCGTATGTATTTTTATCAATCTCATCCTTTGGCGTTGCTGTCAAACCTACCAGCGGCGCATCAAAATAATTAAAAATGTCTCTGTATTTATTATAAATAGACCGATGTGCTTCATCACAAATCACCAAGTCAAAATGTCCACATGTAAAAATTTTGCCATCTGCATCATTCACCTCATCAATACAGTGAATCATTGTCTGATAAGTAGAAAAAACACAATGTGCATTATAGTTATCCTTTTCTTCCACCAGATTTGTACATGACAAATTTGGCAACAGATTTACAAAGCTACGCTTTGCCTGTGTAACAAGAGAATTTCGATCTGCCAGAAACAAAATATTTTTTACCCACCCAGCGTTCAACAATATATCACACAGTGCTATCACAGTTCTGGTTTTTCCCGAACCGGTAGCCATAACAAGCAACGCTTTCCTGCGATTCTTCTCATCAAAACTGTTACAGGTTGCTTTGATCGCTGCCTCCTGATAATAACGGCCTGCAATATCTTTATTTACGGTAACATGTCTGAGGCTTGTCCGCATACGAAGCAGATTAAACCACTTTTCAAGATCACGCTTTGAATAAATCACAGCACACTTTCGTTCCGGATATTTTCCATCAATGATATGTGTTTCAAATCCATTCGTTAAAAAGACAACCGGACGTCTCTTGTATTGTTTTTCCAAAATGTCTGCATACAATTTTGCCTGCTGACGACCTTTCGCAACATCCACACAGGTCCTTTTTGCCTCAATAATTGCCAGTGGCTGGTGCATATCATCATACAAAACATAATCCGCATAGCCGACTTCTGACTTATTTGGCATTCCCTGTAATTCTACTTCATTCAACCAGTTTTCCCCTTCTCTCCAACCAGCATCCTGAAGCATAGCATCAATATATAATTTTCGGGTTTTATATTCCGATAAATCCAATGGTTTCGGAACATAAGTCTGCTGCTGTTCCTGTCTGCGGGCAGATAATTCTTCCTTTAATGAAGCATTTTCTGCCATTAGTTTCTGCAAATCCAATTCCTGCTGTGCAGACTTCTCCTGTTCTTTTATCAGATCCTGTTTTACTGCATTTGCTGCTTCTCTGGATTCCTTTGCCTTTTTCACTCTGTCTGTGATGATATTTTTATCAAATGTCCGCTCCGTATATTCATCCGCATAACAGCAGGCAATATAATCCAGAAAAATAAACAGATTTTCCAGACAAAGCATTGCTTCATCCTGCCCCAGTTTTCGACTGCCATGAGCCACATTATTGCCACATCTGCGAATGTAATCCATTCTTTTCCACAGATCTGGTCCGATAATGCGCCGATATTCTTCTGCATTTAACAGACTCTGCAAATTATCCTGATATGGCATGTCCAACTCTGAATCTACGGAATACATCCATTTAATCGCAAATTCCATTGCACGACGGCAGTTGAGAATACTCACTTCTGAATCCATCAGTACAAATTTTTCAGCAGAAATGGCTATGTTTGCAAATGTGGAAAATTTTAGTTCTGTTTTTAAATAATCAAAATTGGTTTTCATGTGTATCACCCCCAATTATTTGTAATGTGCGATTTATTATGTAGTGTACAACTTTTGATTTGTCTATCTGTTCAAGAAATGTAACATATTCTTGCTGGAGCTCAATTGGTGGGACAATCAATTCTCTCTGTTTTAAAGAATTAAACTCTATATTATCCGCAGTTACAGCTCTAACTCCTGACAAAATATCTTTCTCATGCATCTTGAACTGAATAGCCAAAAATCTTGTTAATACTCTTTCGTTTGGAATAAATACCTTTAAATCCTGATTAACTGTTATCGGTACCGCATTAATTGCTACTGGCAATGTGTGCTTTAATATTCCACTTCTGATAACCATAATTACTGAGTTAATAGGAACCATACGTGCAGTACTATTATCCACACCCAATTGATTAATCTTTATCTGACTATCAGTCAAAACATCAGTTTTCATATCTTTGGAAGACACCCATGGAATATCACCATCTTCGTAGTATTCTGGATGTGATTTAGACGGAGTTCCACCTCCATAAATCTCCTTACAAAGCTTTTCTACTGTGTCATTTTCCCATCCTTTATCATTATGAATAGCATCTCCAAAGAGCTCGACAAACCGTGCTTTGATAAGGTCATCTAAAAGTCCTATTTCCTGCTGTCTCTTCTCTTTTATTTTTGTTACGTGATTTAATTCTTTAACAATATGTATTTGTTCTTCCATACTCCTCAGAGGTATTTGCATTTTTCGCATAGCTGCTTGTGTCAATTTCTGCCGCGTAGCGCCATTCACCATACCTTCCACTTTGTAAAACATCAAAGCATAGCACAAATAATCTACATTTAAATCTTTCTTAGGTTTTAATACATGAGCGTGGTTATTTATCCAACACTTTCCAGAAACCCTATATGCTATTGGTCTTTCTTTTGAGCCAAAATTGCCACCGTCCTCTGCCAAAAGTACTAGCTCATCATCAAAAATGTAGTCTGAAACATAATCTTGTATTCCATTAGCACCATAATAAGGATATTCTCCCTCTTGTCTATCCGCTGCTGTAATCGGTATTCTTTTCGAATCAAGAATCTCACAACAATCCTCTAGTAATATTTTTTCCATATTGTATCTTTACACAATCTTATCCTTTATCAAAGACCACTTTTTTTCAAAGTCCTCGATAAATTGGAATTGGCATATCGTCTACGCGATATACCTTCTATGAGATGCTTTTACATTATTCTGATTTACAATCGCATATTGCATCGTTGTATCAATCTGCGAATGTCCCAAAATTTTTTGTACCTGTTCAATCGGCATTCCTTTATCAATGGCTCGTGTCGCCATTGTTCTCCTGAACTTATGTGGATGAATTTTTGGAATTTTCAACATGCGTCCAAGTTCACGCATTCGAATTTCTACACCACTGATTTTCAAACGATCATACGGCGCATCTAATGTTACAAATAATGCTGGATTATCGTCCGTTCTGCTTTTAATATAATTCTGTAAATGCAATTTTGCCTTTGCATCAAAATACACACGACGTTCTTTGTCACCTTTTCCATATACCACACATTCACGTTCTTCAAAATCTATATCAGAAATATTAAGACGAACCAATTCACCAACACGAATCCCCGTTGAATACAGCAAATCAATAATTGCCAAATCTCTTTTTGTTTTACAATTATCTCGCATTTTTTCAATCATTTCGTCAGAAATAATTTCTTTTACCTGTTGCTTCGTCTTAATTTTATGAATCCTCCGCATCGGACTTTTCAAAATATAATCTTCTTCCTCAAGCCACGAAAAGAAACTGGATAAATTCCTTCGAATATTATCAATTGTTACCTTGCTGCAATTGTTAATCTTCTGATAATCCGCAAGGTAACTCCGGAGATCATCCGTTGTCATTTTTCGCATCTCAACATCAACCGTCTGCAACAAATGTTCTACCGTTACCTGATAATATCGCAAAGTTCTGTCCGAGCATCCCTCAATGCGCTTCGCATCTATAAACATTTGCAAATATTCCATATTAGAAACACTCGTCTTTTCCACATCACTATTTATCAAATGTTTCAATAATACTTCCTGTAACTTCTTCATCTGTGCTATGTTCAGATACTCTGCCATTTCGTTGATAATATTCACTAATTTTTCATCCATGTTGGTATTCTCCTCTCGCTCATTACCAACATTTTACTGCACATTTTTACACAAATCACTTACAGCATTTGGTTTTCCCTATAACATTCAAATATATATTCCGGATTTTCATAATAAACACTGCTGTTGTAATCATCTATTTTCGGACTGATAAAAGAATTATATACTTTTTCCAACGCACTTATAATGTCAATTTTCTCATACTCTGCCACGCGCTTGATCAAACGTTTATATACTTTTCCAATATCCCAATAAGTTGGAATGGAATATCCACAATCTGCCACATTATCAAAATTTCCCTGCTCGATTTTTGCATCATCTATAAAATCATCGCAAACTCGTTCTATATTGTCACAATGATACACATCCGCAAGATCATATATTTTTTCCAAACGTTCTTTTCCCAGTTTATTGACTACATAAGAACGCATATTTTTTGTTTTTCTTGCTATATAATCAATCAAACTACAAGTATAAAACAAATCATTGTCTTTTTTTGGCTCCCTACCTTCTCCAACCATTAAACAACCTCCTCATAGCCTCTGTAATGCAAACATTTCAATGCATCCTCTGTACAAAATACAATTTGATGTGTCGGATATTTAAATTTTGCCAGAACCCAGAATTGTTCTCGCGTAATTACTCCATCCATATAATCAGAAATATAATTGTAAATCTGATCGTCCGCCATTGCTCCAATTACGATATCATAATCGTGTGCTTTCCCACTTCGACATGCAATAATAAAATCCAACCATTCTTCTGTCATTTCTTTGAACTCTTTTATGTTCAAATTGAAATTCATATTAACATCATATACTGAAACTATTTTTGTATTGTATCTTCTTGACCATCTTTGCGCCTGTTCTTTAATAATTGTACAGTAGAATCCTGTCCCAAAGTCTTTTGTGTTTCTTCCTTGACGGATTTCCGGTTTTTCTACTGGTTGATATCCACCATGATATACTGTCATCATTCCCATGTAAAATTCTCCTCATGTAGCTATCTAAATCAATATTTATACACCATAATTTTACCCAAAATATTTCTGCATCAATGAATCAAATAATAATTGTGTTTCATCCAGTGATTTTTGTACTGCAACTTTTGATTTGTTTGTCTCTGCCTTAAACGAAACAAAATCCACCTGTTCAGTCAGAGGTGGAACCAGTACAGGCAGTGCCCGCAACTGTTTCATGTTGATGCTTGCAATTCCTGTTGTCTGCTTCGCGCATCCCAGAAAATAGCGTTTTGATCTTTGATGCTGAAGGTACTCTGCAAAAAATTCAGGCAGCAAAACAGATTCATCTAATCGCACTCGAAAGATATGATTCTGGTGAATACAGTTTTCAAGAGGCTTCTTAATTATCGCGCCACGTCCCACCTTATCCGGATCGCCACCCTCAGTCATAAGCACATCATCTGGGAGCAATCTATATTGCTCAATCTCCTGCTGTGTTGCTTCTATCGTTTTGACCGTTGTCCAATCTATGTATCCATCTTTTACATTAGATACGGCCATGTACGGAACTTCGGTTAAATCTTCATTCCTTGTTTTTCTGCCTTTTGTGATACCCGAAACGACGTCTGCCATGCTCTCCAATTTTGCTTCTGGATATCCCTTAGAATTCAAATACATGTCCCCAAACATCTCTACAAACCGTGCTTTGATCAAATTATCTAGCATACGTATTTCCTTCATTTTTGCAGAAATAATATATCTGGTTTTATCAAGAATTCGGATAATTTCTTGCTGTTTTTCAATAGAATATAATGGTATTTCATATTCTTTTATCCACTCTGTACTTATATTTTTTTGTGCCACCCCTTTTGATGCCTTCATACATTGCTGTTCAAAAAAATTACTATTTAATAAATGAAACAGGTATTTTCTCAATATAGTGTCTGATTTAAGTCTCAAGCAAGCTACTCGTTGATTTAATGCAGCTGGCAACATTTCCCGTTCAATCAAAGCTACTCGTCCAACATTTCCTGTTAATGACATGAGCAAATCCTGTTCCTTAAGCATATAACGCTCCAATCCTTTGGAATCCAATGGATAAAAAACCGGATTATTATCTTCTATATAGCCTTTTTGAACATTCGCAATACGTATTACACGAATACCTTCCTCAACGTAACTATCACTCTTAAAAGCATATCCATTTAAAATATTACATACATCTCCAAGTTTTACAGTTTTCATTTACATCATTCATACAAATCTCAATAACCTATCTTGCCAAAAGAACAAATGTTTGTCATTATATTTCCAATGCTATCATATACGGTAGGCGGTTAGTCCTTCAACAGTGGACTGTGACCTCTGATTACATAGAAATCCATCAGGAAATCTACGGAAAGGAGAACTTGCTTATGCTCACCATCAGTGACTTAATTGCAGTGATTTCACTGTGTGCGACTTTTTATAGTCTTGGTTACATGCATGGGAAGCATGATTCCAAGACACAAAAATAACCGCCCAGTCCTGAGAAAATTGTGGCGGTTATTTTTTAACTAAAACATATTCTGGGCTAACCGTCTATCGGTAGCACTTTTTTCATATTTATATTAGCATTTAACCGCTTTTATGTCAAACCATCCATCTTTTCTGTTTGATAGTTTTTTCTTTGTTTCTTTCATCTTTTTGTTCTTCAATCAAAGTATGTCTTTTTCTCAAAGACCGCGATAAATTGGAATTTATCCGATTTGCATTTTCCTTTCCTTTTATTAATCTGCATTTAATTCCATAAGATAATTAACAAATGCAGAACAAGCAACTAACATATACTTTGCTTCTGCAAATGTCGAATCTTCACCACCCAAATTTTTTGCATGTCTTATTCCGCTTGCTTCACTTGTATATCCATACAAAATATTAAATGCTGATTTTAAAGCAGGGTGTATATAAATACCTTTATCTTCTAAGTGTTTTAACATATTACCAAGCGTGGCTTCCTTTCCATGAAGCAAGGTTATAATTTCACATATTGCTTCAACCGCACTAATACTTTCTTTTATAGAATTTTCGTAATCAGGATTTTCTCTATCTGCCAACAGTGAATTTGCTTTTGATATATGCTCCCTGACTGGTTGATAAATATTTTGTAGTGCTTCGTTCACTGCCGCCACTTCATACTTATCGCTAATCGGTACAATTTTCTCATCAATAAATCTATAGCCTATATATTCTTTTTCAAACACCTCATTAGCTTCTTCATATAATGACCTATCTACATATCCATAATATTCTATATAATAGTCAGGTTTCCATTTTTGCATATAAGAATCCCAATATTGAACAAGTGCCTCTATTACCGTAAGTACATCATCATATGGTCCTTTATTAATTGTATTATTAATAATCAAAAATATATCCGTTGTATAGTACCTTCTCTGAACATCCGTAGGCTCTGCATAAATATTTCCCAGAACATATCTAAAAAATTCTTGTATTTCGCCATTACTTTCACCTAATCTATAATCATATGTTTTCGCATATATGCTATTTATCATATTTTGTAATTGCACTCTTGTCCGTTTATCAAAATTCTTTAATTGTATCTCTACATTTTCTGGCTTAATTCCATTTCTATCGGAAAAACCTCCTCGTCTGCTTACTTTATGCATCTATATTATCCCCTTTATAACCCAAGCAATTCTTCCAACCCCGCCAGATTCTTCCCGATCTCCATCTCTAGCTCATGAATATTTGCCATAATCTCTGATGTAGGCGGATATTCTACCGGAATGTACTCCACTTCCTTGTACTTATTAATACTGAGATCATAGTCATTATTTACGATATCCTCTTTGGAAACCATGAAGGACTTTTCTGTACGTTTTCTGTCTGCTTCCTGATCCAGATGTTTGAATCTCTCAATGATATCGGGAATATCATTGTCTGCAATCGGTGTTCGCTTATCATCCAAACTAAATCCATCTGCTGTCATATCATAAAACCAGACATTATCCGTTCCACCATGCTCTGTTTTTGTAAATATCAAAATTGCGGTAGATACTCCTGCATATGGTTTAAACACACCAGACGGCATTGAAACAACGGCTTCCAGTCTCTGATTTTCTACAATTTCTTTTCGAATGGATTTGTGTGCTTTGGAAGAACCAAACAATACTCCATCCGGAACGATACATGCACAACGTCCGCCAATTTTCAGAATCCGTAAAAATAATGTCAGGAAAAGCAATTCTGTTTTTTTCGTTTTACATACTTTCAGTAAATCGCCAGACACCGACTCTGTATCCAGACTTCCTTTAAATGGCGGATTTGCCAGTACCAGCGTATATTTATCTTTATCCGGATTCTGATCCGATAAGCTGTCTCTGTATTCAATAAACGGATTGTCAATTCCATGCGTCATCATGTTCATGGCGCCGATACGAAGCATTGTCCGATCCATATCATAACCATGGAACATATGATTCATATAGTGTTCTTTTTTCTGTTTGTCAAAGAAAATTTCCTCTTTCTTATTTTCTTTCAGATACTCACCTGCCGCCACCAGGAAACCCGATGTACCACACGCCGGATCACAGATCACTTCATCACTGGATGGATCCATCATTTCTACCATCATGCGGATAATATGTCTCGGTGTACGAAACTGACCATTCAACCCTGACTGCGCAATCTTAGAAAGCAAATATTCATATACATCGCCACGCACATCTGCAGTCTGAATCTCGTTCATGATTTTATAAATCTCATCCAATGAATCCACGACTTTTGATAATACCAGCGGTGTCGGCAATTTAAAAATAGCATCGTCCATGTATTTTGAATATGCGCTGTTTTTATCACTGTGTAATGTTTTGATAAATGGAAATACCCATTCCTGCATTACAGAATACATTCTGTCTGCCGGAAAATCATGAAACACAGACCACTTTAACTGAGTTCCGTCTATTGTTCTTTCACCGATCTTAACTTCTTCTGCAAAAATACTTTCATACGGCAAGCCAAGCATTGCACTTTCCTTTGCCCGTCTGTTGTCCGAATCATCCAGATCATGAATAAACATCAGATAGGTAATCTGTTCAATTACCTCCAATGGATTTACCAGTCCACCTGCTGCAAATATGTCCCACAATCCGTCAATTTTATTTTTTAATTCGCCTGTTATCATTCTGCTTTTTCTCCTGTCTCTGTATTTCATAATTCATAAATAGCTCTTGTGCAAAAATACTATTTGTATTCATCCTTCCAGCTATATCGGGTGTTGCTTCCCCCGCTAATTTTTACCATTAATTCACATCATTTGCTCGCAACCCAATAGCCGCTACTCAGCTTAATTTGATTAAATTATATGATTCGTCGTTATCAATGTCAATTATATCATTTTTGTCAAAACGATATAATTGATTTCCATTTGATATAATTAAATGCAAAAGAAAACACCTGAAAAATGATCTGTAAACCTACATTCACGAATCATTATTCAGGTGCATTACTTTATCTATAAAATTTATTTTTTAGAGCTGACCACAGTTTTTCAGCAATTCCCGCTTCCGCTCTACCATCTCATCCACGCGCTCCAGGTAATTTGTAATATCTTTTACATTTCCCACACGCTCAATACGCTTGCCATCCTCAAAAACAACTTTGGTGGTAGCACCTGCACCAAGCGCCATAATGGTCTGTTTTTCTTCCATGATCAGAATGTTGTACACTCCGGCTTTTCCCGGTTTTGCGTAGCCGACATTTTCAAAATTGCCTGCCATATTTTTCTGACGATACAGATAATATGGCTCCAGTCCCATCTCATGACAGCACTCTGCCGTCAGATCAATGGTCTGCGCAGTATTCTCAATATGCAGGTTCTCGTACTGTTCCTTCTGCATCCGAAGTCTGGCTGCACGTTTGATTGCCAGGGAATGAACGGTGATGTTATCCGGATCCAGTTCTTCTAACTGTCTCATGGTCTCACGCACATCCTCGATGGTCTCCTCCGGAAGCCCAACGATTAGATCCATGTTGATATTATCAAAACCAGCTTCCCGCGCCAGTTTGAAACTGTCGATGGTCTGCTGTACGGTATGCTGACGACCGATAAGACGCAATGTTTCTTCTTTCATGGTCTGCGGATTGATGGAAATTCTGGAAATGTTATGTTTATGGATTACTTCCAGTTTTTCTCTGGTGATGCTGTCCGGTCTGCCGGCTTCTACGGTAAACTCCAGAAGTTGTGTCTTCTTCCGCGCTTTACCATTTTCACAAACAGAACCTGCTGCATTACCTTCAACATCGGTTGAACCATTTTCAGATTTAGCCTCATCCATAGAATTCTGCGCTTCATCTGCTGCATCTACTTCATTCATATATTCATCCGCATAGATCATTCTGCCCTGCTCATCTGCGATTCCAAAATAGCTTCCGATCATCGTCAACAGTCGATCCATCTGCTCTGCGGAAAGTGTTGTTGGTGTGCCTCCGCCAATATAAACAGAATTTAAAACCTTGTGTTTGCAAGCCTCTGCCGTAAATGCAATTTCTTTTTCCAATGCATCCAAATATTCATCCATACGGTTTGCCCATTTTGCCAGTGGATAAGAGGTGAAAGAACAATAAAGGCATGTACTCGGGCAGAATGGAATACCTACATATAAACTGTAGCCATTCTCATAATCTATACGACTCAGCAATTCCAGTTCACGCTTTGCAACTGCCAGACTCAGCTCGATTTTTTCATCCGAAGCAAAATATGTTTCTTTCATATAAGAACGGATTTCATCTTCACTTTTTCCTTCTTCCAGTAATTCCATCGGGATTTTCGTCGGGCGAATACCCGTCAGCGTTCCCCATGGAAGTGTCTTTCCTGCATACAAGGTCAGCAGATAATATAATTGCTGTTTTAACTCATTTTTTGTCTTTTTCCGATCAGCAAAATCAACCAGAACGCTGCCGCCCAGTGTCATTTTTTCTTCTGCTGCACCATTTTTCTGATTCTGTGAAAAAGCTTCTTCCGAAATCTGCTCTGCATTCTCATTTTCTTCTTTTGTCACATTATCATTTTCCTGCTGTTCCCGCTCATAAAATTTAAAATCAATCATGTGGTTTTTCCGGTCATAATTTACCACAAGATGAAATACGCTCTCCGGAAACTCCTCCCGCGGCATGGCTTTTACAAGCACGTCATGCTGTGGATAAAACGCCTTTACCAGAGAATGAATATCATACTCAAAATCCGGCTCATTTAACTGTACTGTAATCATACTTATTTCCTTTTCCAATCTCTTTTAAAAAACATTATCTGGCTTCTACACTTTTCTATCTGCTACAGGTCAATTTTTCATAAATGCACATTCACCTGTTCCATAAAAATCCATTTATATGTTATCCATTATAGTATCTTTTTACGTCACAAAAGGAATTTCCACAAATACAAATTCATCTACCTGTTTCATGAAAATTCCTTTTAAATCATTATACTAAATTATGCTAAGTACATATTATACTGTTTCTCATAACCAATTGTGGTACGTGCCTCATGTCCCGGCAATACCGCAGTATCGTTTGGAAGCACAAACAGTTTTTCTTTTACGGAACGCACCAGATCTGACATGCTTCCACCCTTAAAATCTGTTCTGCCAACAGAACCACAAAACAGGGTGTCACCACTTGCCAGCACTTTGTTGCCATCAAAATAGTAACAACATCCACCTTCAGTGTGTCCCGGTGTGGAAAGCACTTTAATCTTGAATCCGGCTAAGTCCAGCACATCACCGTCTTTTGTATACACGTCTGCATCATAAGTCTCCGGATTGCCAAACATTGCAGATACATTTTTCTGAATGTCATGCATAGTGGCTTCTTCCTTTTCACTTGCATAGACAGAAACACCAAATGCATCTGCTACCATTCGTGCATGATGCGCATGATCATAATGTCCATGTGTCAGCAAAACTGCCTGCAATTTTAATCCGCGCCCTTTGATGCGGCGGATAAGATCTGCTCCATCTCCGCCCGGATCAATGATCACCATTTCTTTTGTGTCCGCGTTTACGATAAAGTAACAGTTTGTTCCAATATCGCCAACGTTATATTCTTCAATTCTTAAATCTGCCATATATCTTTATACTCCTTATCCCTGTCAGCCGGTCGTACGTTCAATATCAAAAACGCTCTCGATCTGACGGATCTTTTCACCAAGCATGTTCAGCTCATCTTTGCCTTTTGTATAGAAAGAAACTGCAATGGTCGCAATTCCCTTTTTACTTGTTCGAGAATTGATGGAATTAATATCAATTCCACGCTCGGTAAAAATCTTCGTGATATCTACCAGCAAACCGGTACGGTTGTTTCCGAAAATCCGAAGCTCTGCCAGATATTTGCCATGACCGCCATTTTCTTCATCAGCGGCTCCCTGCTGCCATTCTGCCTCGATCAAACGCTGTCTGTCAAAATCCGGAAGCTGCATGATATTAATGCAGTCTGTTCGGTGAATGGATACGCCTCGTCCTCTTGTGACAAATCCGACGATCTCGTCGCCCGGTACCGGACTGCAGCACTTGGAAAAATGAACTGCCACATCCGTCAGACCTTTTACGATAATTCCGCTCTTTTTATGAGAAGTACGCGCTTCCTCTTCGTGTTTTTCCTTCTGTTCGGAAGAAGATACCTCAAGCAGTACCTGCTCATCGGTAATCACTTTCTTGTGGTCCTTGCGGTATTCTTCCATCATACGGTTCACGATCTGTGACTCTTTCAATCCACCATGACCAACCGCTGCCAATACAGAATCCCAGTCACGGAATCCATATTTACGCTGTACTTTTGCCTGATATTCCGGCTTATTGATATCGCCTAAATTAATGGATTTTGCTTTACAGTAATTGTTCAGCAGCTCTTTTCCACTGACAATATTTTCTTCTTTAAACTCACTACGGAACCACTGGTTGATCTTATTTTTTGCCTGTGTACTCTTTACAAGGTTCAGCCAGTCACGGCTCGGACCTTTGGAGTTTGCAGAAGTCAGGACTTCGATACGGTCACCGTTACGGATATTATAATCAATTGTTACCAGACGTCCGTTTACTTTTGCACCGATCATTTTATTTCCTACTGCTGAATGAATGCTGTAGGCAAAATCGATCGGTGTGGAACCTTTTGGCAGGTTCTTGACATCACCACTCGGCGTAAAACAGAATACACTGTCTGAAAACAGATCCAGATCACTCTTTAACAGGCTCATGAACTCCTTATTATCGGACATGTCCCGCTGCCATTCCAGAATCTGGCGCAGCCAGCTTAATTTTTCTTCCTCACCGTTGATGCTGTTTCCGTTATTTGCTTCTTTGTATTTCCAATGTGCGGCAATACCGTATTCAGAAGTACGATGCATCTCCTCGGTACGGATCTGAATCTCAAACGGCTGACCGGTCGGTCCGATCAGTGTCGTATGCAGAGACTGATACATATTCGGTTTCGGCATTGCAATATAATCTTTAAAACGTCCCGGGATTGGTTTGTATTTTTCGTGAATGACACCAAGCGCAGCATAACAGTCCTTGACATCTTTTACAATAATACGAATGGCAAACAGATCATAAATCTGATCCAGTGTCTTGTTCTGGTTTACCATCTTTTTGTAAATGCTGAAGAAATGTTTTGCACGTCCCATGACGGTCGCTTCAATACCGGCTTCCTTCATACAGACTTCCACATCATTCACCAGAGAATTAACATATTTATCACGGGCAGATTTGCGCACCGCAATCTTCTCCACCAGATCATAATATGCCTCCGGCTCCAGATATTTCAGAGAAAGATCCTCTAATTCGATCTTGATCTTGGAAATACCAAGACGCTGCGCGATCGGAGCATAAATATCCATCGTCTCGCGGGCTTTCTCTTTCTGTTTTTCCGGCTTCATATACTTTAAGGTACGCATATTATGCAAACGGTCCGCCAGCTTGATAATGATAACGCGAATATCCTTTGCCATGGCAAGAAACATCTTACGCAGATTCTCTGCCTGAACTTCTACCTTATCTGCTTTATAGGAAATCTGACCCAGTTTTGTTACACCATCAACTAAAAGAGCAACCTCCGGTCCAAACTCCTCCCTGATCTCCTCATCTGTCATTACCGTATCTTCTACGACATCATGCAGCAAACCGGCAACGATAGTCTCTTTATCCATCTCAAGTTCTGCCAGAATAATTGCCACATATAATGGATGAATGATATACGGTTCTCCGGATTTACGCACCTGTGTCCTATGAGCTTCCTCTGCGATCTGATATGCTTTTTCCACCATGGAAATATCCGCAGACGGATGGTATTTGCGAATAATCTGAAGCAGATCTTTGTGCAGTTCCTCCGGGCTCACAAAATCTTTGATCGGCACAAGTTTTGCTGAATCCAAAATAGAGTCCGGTTCAATTGATTTCACCGCAATGTCATCTGTCACATCTTTGGTCTGCGGCATTTTTTCATTTTCTGATATCTTTTTCATCTCTTTTTCTCTTGTTTCCATCACGATCCCACCTATTCCAACATTATAATGAAAATCACCGCAAATTGCAACGATTTCCCGCCGCCATACCAGTCGCGCTTTCTATAAAGTGTTACACACAGTTCACGCGAGCCATTCACAAAAGAGTTCACTTGCGAACGATGCTTCTTGAACTATGTTCCAGAAGACGTCAGCTACTACTTTTGCTCATAAAAAGGCGCTCCCTTCACCCTTAATCATCCAGATATTTCCTCATGCAAGCATGAGTAATCTCCAAATGCCCATGATGAGTGAACTGTGACAGTAAATTTGGTCTTTTTTTACAGTATCACACGAATCCGCAAAAAAATAGCTTTTTTTTGAATTTTGTTGAAAACAATTGTTTTTTCATATACAATGCTAAATAGAAATGCCAATTTACTATATTTTTTGGCTATAATTAAGGAGGTCATTATGGCACAAAATCCAATCGTAACAATCGAAATGGAAAACGGCGATATCATCAAGGCTGAGCTTTATCCGGAAATCGCCCCAAATACAGTAAACAACTTTATTTCACTGGTGCAGAAAGGTTTTTATGACGGTGTTATCTTCCACCGCGTCATCAGAGGATTTATGATTCAGGGTGGCGATCCGGAAGGAACCGGTATCGGTGGTCCAGGATACAGCATCCGCGGTGAGTTCTCTCACAATGGTTTCACAAATAACCTGAAACATACACCGGGTGTTCTGTCTATGGCTCGCACTATGATGCCGAACTCCGCAGGAAGCCAGTTCTTCATCATGCACGCTGCTGCACCACATCTTGACGGTGAGTATGCAGGTTTCGGTAAAGTTATCGAAGGTATGGAGAATGTAAACAAGATCGCAGAGACACGTTGTGATTACAGTGATCGTCCGATGGCTCAGCAGAAAATGGCGAAAGTTACTGTGGAGACTTTCGGTGTAGACTATCCAGAACCAGAAAAATGCTAATTCTTGTTTAGGGATGGCTTAAAATTTACCATTTTTATTTTTAATAGGAACTCCAGCAATTTTATCTCAGTCGCTAACAATCGCTCCTTGAGATAAAATTGCTGGAGTTCTTACTCTACACAGAGAATTTCGTAAATTTTTGCGCCACCCTGCACTGCGTGCCACACTACGTGCAGAATTTTCGTTTCACTTCTATGCTTTACACTTACTTTAATAAAAGCTGGTCTATTCTATATAAAACTGAAATAACAAAATCAGAGAAAGTTTCCTCGACGAACGTCTAGTGAGTGAGGAAACTTTCTCCGATTTTGTTTTCACATATTAAATTTTAACCAATACAATAAATAAACTTTTTTAACGATGTCTACGTGCCCGCGCCTTATATTTTTTCTCTCCAAAGATCCAGAACAATATCAGCGCAATCAGCGTTCCAATGATCATCCCTGCAATCACATCACTCGGATAATGCACCCCAACATACAATCGCGATAACGATATCGCAAACGCAAAAATCAACGCCGGCACCCCGATTCCGCGGTGGCAGCTTTTGTAAATCACCACCGCTGATGCAAAGGACGCAGATGCATGGCCGGACGGGAAGGACCAGTCTTTCTGTGCCGGGATCAGGCACTGCAATCCCCGCACAACTTCGTAAGGGCGAACCCGAGCCACATAATTTTTCAACAGAAAATTCGTCACACACAGAGAACCAAGCAGCGCCAGCAGAGACAAAATCCCCGCACGTCTGGTTTTCTTTGGGAACAGCAAAATGACAGATAATACAATCCAGAAAATCCCGGCATTTCCAAGATTCGTGATAGTGATCACGATCGGATCCAAAGTTTCCGAACGCAGATGGTTTTGAATAAAAAGTAACAGCTGCCCATCCCATATATTTAATTGTTGTAGTATTGTGTCTAATATCGCCATTCTACTCCATTTCCTTCCCATCGTATTTTATAAAAGGAGTCCCACTGTATGAGCATCCTAAATAATCTACAGTGGGACTCCCCGGAACAAAAATGCTCCTGATATCTTTGTTTCTCACCATTCGTAAAAGTGAGAGTTATATTTTCTCTGGTATCTTTATCAGAATTTGAATACTGCTACTCCGTATGGTGGAAGTTCATAAGCAAAGGAATACGGTCTGCCATCACACTCTGATTTCTCAGCCTGATAAACAGTCGGACGTTCTGTACCTTCGCCTCCGAATTTCGCATCATCACTATTTAACAATAAGGTATATTTTTTCTTTTTCGGTACGCCCACACGATAATCCGGACGCGCCATCGGTGTAAAGTTGCATACAAATAATAAACTGTTTCTTCCGGTTTTGCTGTGACGTACAAAACTGAAAATGCTTCGATATCCGTCATTTGGATTGATCCACTCAAATCCTTCCGGATGGTCATCCAGCTCATACATTGCCGGATATTTTTTGTAAATGGTCAGCAGTTCTTTTACAAATGCCTGTAAGTGACTGTGTTTCTCATCTTCCAGAAGATCCCAGTCAAGTTCACGCTTCTCACTCCACTCCCGGAGCTGTCCGAAATCCTGTCCCATAAATAACAGCTTTTTGCCAGGATGTCCCATCATAAAGGAATATCCAACCATCAGGTTGCGGTATTTGTCAATGCCAAGTCCCGGCATTTTGTTCAGCATAGAACATTTCAGATGAACAACCTCATCGTGGGAAAGTACCAGAATGTATTTCTCACTGTAGTTGTAGCTCATGGCAAATGTCATCTTGTTATGGTTATCTTTACGGAAATACGGATCCAGTTTCATATAATCCAGAAAATCGTGCATCCATCCCATATTCCATTTGTAAGTAAAGTTCAGACCACCGTCTTCCGCTTTTCCGGTTACCATCGGCCATGCGGTGGATTCTTCGGCGATCATGACTGCGCCAGGATTTCTGCCGCAAACCAATGTATTTAAGTGGCGGAAGAACTCGATTGCTTCCAGATTTTTGTTTTCGCCGTACTCGTTTGGTACCCACTGACCTGCTTCTTTTCCGTAATCAAGATACAACATGGAAGCAACTGCATCCACACGAAGTCCGTCAATGTGATATTTCTCTACCCAGAGCAATGCGGAATTTAACAGGAAGTTCTTAACTTCTGTTTTTCCGTAGTCAAAAATCTTGGTTCCCCAATCCGGATGTTCGCCTTTTCGCGGATCTGCATACTCATACAGACAAGTTCCGTCAAACTCAGCCAGTCCGTGTGCATCCCTTGGGAAATGTGCCGGAACCCAGTCAAGGATGACACCAATTTTGTGTCTGTGCAGATAATTGACAAAATATGCAAAATCCTCCGGCGTTCCATAGCGGGAGGTCGGTGCAAAATATCCGGTTACCTGATACCCCCATGAACCATCAAAAGGATACTCGGAAATTCCCATCAACTCTACGTGGGTATATCCCATCTCTTTCACATATTTTGTCAGTTCCACTGCCAGTTCACGATATGTATAGAATCCAGTGTCTTCATCATAACCCTCATGACGTTTCCATGAACCCGGATGTACCTCATAAATTGACATCGGCTGACGGTATACAGCATCATCCTTGTGTTCAGCACGCGCCTGCATCCATTTCTCATCAGACCATTTCAGTTTGCTGATATCTGCAACTTTCGATGCTGTTCCCGGACGCATCTCCGCATAATTTGCATACGGATCTGCTTTGTACAGCTTGCGTCCATCCTGAGTTTCAATGAGGTATTTGTACATATCACCGATCTTCACATTGCTGACGAACAATTCATAAATGCCGTTTGGCTCCAGTCGTTTCATCTCATGCGAAGTCTCATTCCAGTCATTGAATGATCCGATCACCCATACACGTTTTGCGTTCGGTGCCCAGACAGCAAAATTTACCCCCTGCCATCTGCCTTTTTTACAAGGATGTGCCCCAAGTTTCATATACATATCATAATGCACACCTGTACCAAACAGATACATATCATACTCAGAAATTTTCCCCATAACGTTTCTCCTCCTTAAAACCCTCTTCTATTTTCAAAATCTGCGGATAAATCTTTTTTCAGTGATTATTCAAAATCTTTTTCATGAAGAATCAGATAATCGTTCTCATTATATTTCTTTGAGAAAATAGAACCAAATGCTTTTTTGATTCCGTTTCCTTCCGCTTTTTCGATGGCTTCATCTACAATATCTTTTACCTCTGCCAGCGTAGTTGCACGATCCAGCTTTTGAATATTGTTGATACGGTTATATAAAGCCAGCACGCCCATCTCATCAATGCTGCACTCCATCTCTTTTGCATATGATTTACCAAAATCAACTAACTCATCAATGGTAAAAATCGGAATATCAACCTTTTCTGTAAACTTCTTAGTGAAGCCAAAATCAAGGTTCATGGCTTTGCGGATTCCTGCTCTGGTATCTTCCAGAATCACAACCATACCCTGTGTATTCTGCTCCATAACCTGAGACATGTAGGCTGCAGTCTCTGCAGTCAAATCTCCTGCCTTGTCTACAATGAGATATCCGCCTTCAATCTTCGGAATCAATGCCGCAAAATCTTTTTGGTTCAGAGATTCCGCACTGATCTTGCCAATCTTCGCATCTTCATTACCGATTTCTTTCTGGATTGCTTTGATCAGACTTGTAGCAAATACCGTTTTTCCGCTTCCTTCCTCGCCCTGAATCAGAATATTGCCTGCCAGAGAAGTAACGGAATTGCCAATTCTTGTTTTGGCACCAAGCAGAACCTGACGGATCTGGTCTTCCATACCCGGTACCGGAAGGAAATAAGAGAATAATTCCTTCTGCTCGTCTGTCAGTTCTTTTTTATCTTCTTCTATATCATCCGGCATCTGGATCTCCGGTAACACTCCGGTATTCTGAGATACGCCGGTCGGCGCTGTTCCTGTTACCGGAACTTCTACATTTGCATTTTCCACAAACATCTGTGTTGCCTGTGCCAGTACTTTTTCCAGTTCTTCATCCGGAGCCGGCTCAACCACACTCAGTCGTTTTTCTTCCTTCGGTTCTTCCTCAGTTTCGGCTTCTTCCTCTGTCTCCGCTGCTTTTTCTGCACGTGCAGACTTCAGATCCGGCATTTCTTTTGTTGTAGACAGATTCTCTGACTCAACCGGTGTTTCTTCTTCTGTTTCAACAGCTTCCAGTTCTTCCTCTTCTGTATCTGCAGACGGTTCAGCTGCTTCAACTGCTTTCTCCTCATCAGCTGTTTTTTCTGTTTCCGGCTCAACCGGTACTTCTGTCTCTACAGCTTCTGCTGACTCTTTTGTCTCTTCCGACTCAGACTCTGCTTCTGTGTTTTCTTCTAAATCTTCTTTTTCTTCTGCTTTCTCAGCTTCATCCGGAACCAATGATGCTGCAACGGTATCTCCCGGAACCGGAATTTCTTCTCCCGGAGTTGCAGACAAAATCGGAATCAGTGTTTTCAGACGTTCCATGATCTCACCGGCTTCCACAAGCGCATGCTCTTTGGAAATTTCCAGCTTCTTCTGTTCTGCCGCTGCGATCGTGATCTCTGCCGCATGTTTTGTCTTTTCCCACTCATCCAGAACTTCTTCGATACTTGCCTGTGCGGATACTGCCTTTTCTTCAATGGTTTCCTCTTCTGCATTTTCCTCGGCGATAGCATCTGCCAACATCTCCTCCGGCTTTGCTTCCGTATCCGGTTCTTCTTTTTTCACGGATGCTTCTGCATTTTCAGCCATCAGTTTGTCAAATTCTTTTTTTAATCGCTCGTCGACCTGCTCATTGATCTTCTCTTTATCAAACGTAAAGGTCTCCTCTGCTTCATGTTCTCCGTTCAGATATGGAATGTCACCGACAATTTTTTTGATATTCTCCATGGTATCCACAACGGTTTCTTTTTTGGTTGCTTCCATGATCTGCTTCATGCTTTTTGCCAGTTCTTCTTCCAGATTGGAAGTATTGAACTTGCTTGCAGTAACCGTTGTCTCCGGTGTCTTTACCATCTCATGGATCACATTTTTACGCTCCGGTGCCGCCGGGATACTGATCTCCACCATTCCTTTTTTCTCACGGAACTGTTTGTACTTCTCTTCCTGTGCCGGAGTGAGCGGTTGATACAGACGTTTCAGATCTAACGCTTTCTCCACATACTCCCCTTCGCCAAACCAGAGGATCAGTTCGTCACAGGTCTCCACGCATTTATCACGCATATCTGCCTGTCCGTACAACGCAGCCAGTTCATATGCCCATTTTTCCGTATATTCATGTTCCTTCAATTCCTCCAGAATCGCAATACGGTCTGTCAGCGGCGCATCTTTCAGGCAGCTGATCTCATATGCCAGCACATAACGCATATTGTCCTTTGGTGCGATCTCAAGGAATTCATTATAGTATTCCTCAGCCTCATCAATGTTCTTTGCCTTGATAGACACTTCTGCTAACTTGCTTACGATATTTCTTCCAATCGGAGAATGATCATATGCCTGCAATAACACTTCCTTGCAGGCGCCATATTTTTCTGTTTTTTCATAAATATCGCCAACCATACAAAGGGTATTGCTGCTGCGAACCTTTTTCCAGTTTATGGTATCTGCCATCTCTGATGCTGTGGCATAGTCACCCGCAGCCACCAGATTCTGAAGCTGCTCCAACTTTAACTTATACTCATACTTATCCACCGTTATTCACCTCATGTCTGTATTTTTTGTTTTATTCAAAAATTTACTTTTTCTCTTTTTTTACCGCATGTTTATGCACAGGTTCTTCCGGCTCTTTCGGCTCTTTCATCTTTACCTCATTTGACACAGTATCCACCGTATCCAGCTCGATATACTCATCCGTCTCTTCCGGCAGATGCCGTCTTTTCAACACATGCTCTACTACTCGTTTGATAATATAGTACAATACCGCAAAAATCGGTACACCAAACAACATTCCAATCACGCCGAAGCTTCCGCCAAAAAGCAGGATTGCAAAAATAACCCAGAACGGACTCAGTCCCGTAGTATTTCCAAGAATCTTCGGTCCGATAACATTTCCATCCACCTGCTGCAAAACAATGATAAAGATAATGAAATAAATACCTTTCATTGGATCTACCAGAAAAATCAGTATTGCACTTGGAATGGCTCCAATATACGGTCCGAAAAACGGAATGATATTCGTCACGCCAACGATCACACTGACCAGCGCTACATACGGCATCCGTAAAATAGCCAGGCTGACAAAGCAGATACAGCCAATGATCAGGGAATCAATGATCTTTCCAATAAAGAATCCGCCAAATACTTCATCCGCTTTTCGTCCGACTTCCATGACTACATTTCCATAACGCGGACGAAAAATCGCGTAAATAATTTTCTTTGCCTGACCGATAAATTTTTCTTTGGTCATCAGCACGTATACGGAAACAATAAAACCAATGATAACATTAAAAATCGCTCTTACGACGTTATAAACACCCGTTGTAATATTTGCAATAAAATCAGACTGCTGCAACACATTTTTACGCAGCCAGTCCTCCAGATAAACAGATCCATCCGCAATAAACGTATCCAGTTTTCCAGAGATAGCACTGTTCTGTTTTGTCAAGCGGTCCACCCATTCTGTCAGATTCTGAACTTTCTCATTCATACTCAGAACAATATCTTCAATGCAGACCACCAGCTGCGGAATGATCAGCCAGATCAGTACCACAATAATTGCCAGAAAGATTGCCATGGCAAAAGCTACCGACGCTGCCCGGATCTTCTGACACTGCTTATGGGTCAGTTCTTTTGATTTCTGTCTGCTTCTTTTATATAAAAAACGTTCAAACCATTTCACGATTGGATTGAGCAGATACGCTACGATCAGTCCAACCACAATGGCCTGAAGACTCTGTAATATCTTTTGAAAACTGGAAAATAATCCATCAAATCGAAGTATTACAAAAAAGATTGCGATGCAGATCATAACTACCAAAATGGCAGTCAGACCGATTGCCAGATATGGTCGGATGTCCAGATTGACTTTCTTTTTCTCCGGTTGCTTCTCAGTTGCAGTATGTCCTTTTTTTATTTCTTCCTGCATGCTAAAATTGCCTTTCTAAAAATCTCAGAATCCATTTTTGAGAATCCTGTTAAAATATGCAATAAGTATACCATACTTTTTCTGCACATAACAGAATTGTTCACAAAAAAATCAAAAAGAATCCCGTTTCCAGGATTCTTTTCGTTTTTCTTTATCAGCTGTTTATACAATCTTAAGGTTCTTGTAAAGTGGATATTCGCAATCCGCTATTCTGCGTTTAATCTCTGTAATAATTAATCAGACAGCCTTTCAGAATGATGGTTCTCTCATCTTCTGTCAGATCACCCATTTTCAGAGTAAACGGTTTTAATTCACCGTCTTTTACTACATATGCGTCAATGTCTGTCAGTTTGTCCTCAATCGCTTTGCGGATGTTCGGAACAAACAGATAATCACCGTTTGCAAACGGCAGGTCTCCTTCCGGAATCAGGAATGGAAGCATACCCCAGTTGATCAGGTTGGAACGGTATCGTTTTGTTGCGTACTCGTTGGCAATGTTTGCCCATCCACCTAATACTTTCTGGCAGGAAGCAGCCTGCTCTCTGGCAGAACCGTCACCCGGTTTTACTGCAAAAATCGTACTTCCGATACCGAAGTTCTCACAGTTCAGATCCGGGTATTTTGTCTTGATAGTCTCGATCACCGGTGCAAGCTCCGGGAATGCTTCCGTTGGTTTTTCTCCGGCAATTCTTGCTTTCTCCGCTTTCTGAACTTCTTTTGCACGTCCTACATATTCCGGATCCTTTCTGGACAGGGCAAATTCAGCCAGTGCCAGCGGATTGGAACGATAAGAGGATGTCTCACCGGACGGAATCAGTTCGTCAGTTGTAGTAACCGGATCGTGAATCTCGGATACCACTTTCAGAACCAGATTGTCTGTCAGTGCACTCATTGCCGGCCAGTCTTTGATGTTTGGTCCGAATTTCAGTTCCTCATTCGGATCTGCCACGCCCTTGCTGTCAAATACACGGTTCTCGTAAATAGTCTTATCAAAGAAATATTTCGGTCCTGTGTATTCTACATCCAGATCCGTTGCCGGTGTCAGATATCCTTTGTTTGCAGCGGTTGCAGCGATAGAACGTGCATCCATCAGTGCTACGGAAGCAATCTGACCGTTCTGGAGTTTGGAACCTTCACGGTTCGGGAAGTTTCTGGTGGTATGACGGATACTGAATCCGTTGTTGTTCGGTGTATCACCGGCACCGAAACATGGTCCGCAGAATGCTGTCTTCATGATCGCACCTGTCTCCATGATCTTGGCTGCTGCACCATTTCTCACCAATTCCATGTAAACTGGCATACTTGCCGGATATACACTTAAGGTAAACTCATCCGGTCCGATGCTCTTGCCATTCAGAATGTCTGCTGCTGCACAGATATTTTCAAATCCGCCGCCGGCACATCCTGCAATGATTCCCTGATCCACATAGAGTTTTCCGTTGCGGATCTTATCTCTTAATTTATACTCTACGGCTCCGTCCAGACTTACCAAAGCGTTTTTCTCAACTTCAGCCAGAATATCTTCCAGATTTGCATTTACTTCATCGATAGTGTAAGTATTGCTCGGGTGAAACGGCATAGCGATCATTGGTTTGATCTCACTTAAGTTCACCTCTACGCATCCATCGTAGTAAGTAACTGCTTCCGGTTTCAGTTCTGCATAATCAGCAGATCTGCCGTGAATATCATAAAAATCTCTGATTTTATCATCTGTTACCCAGATAGAAGACAGGCAGGTTGTCTCTGTGGTCATAACATCCACGCCAATACGGAAATCTGCGCTTAAGGATGACACACCAGGTCCGACAAACTCCATAACTTTATTATTTACATAGCCATTTTTGAATACGGCACCAATAATAGCCAGAGCCACATCCTGCGGTCCGACACCTTTCATCGGTTCACCGGTCAGGTAAATAGCTACCACACCCGGCATTTTAATATCATAAGTTTTGCACAGTAACTGTTTTACCAGCTCCGGACCACCCTCGCCCATTGCCATGGTACCAAGGGCACCGTAACGTGTATGGGAGTCAGAACCAAGTATCATTTTTCCGCCACCTGCAAGCATCTCACGGGCAAACTGATGGATAACTGCCTGATGAGGCGGTACATAGATTCCACCGTATCTCTTTGCACAGCTCAGTCCAAACATGTGGTCATCTTCGTTAATGGTTCCACCAACCGCACACAGGCTGTTGTGACAGTTTGTCAGTACATAAGGAACCGGGAATTTCTCCAGTCCTGACGCACGTGCTGTCTGGATGATACCGACAAATGTGATATCATG
>OGDF01001765.1_pt1 | contig 31127 bp, 33 predicted proteins | sample 1570141 | NCBI WGS metagenome assembly OGDF01 (sample SAMEA4370581, study PRJEB24528) | human gut metagenome | reverse complement strand
CTAAAAAATAGTGTTAGTGATTTTTACTCACCAACACTATTTATTATAGAACCCATATAATGTTGTAGGAGGTTTTTTTATGTTTGGAGATTCTTTTTTTAAAAAAGTAGAAGATAAGTCTGGGGTAAATAAAGCTACTATTATGTCACTTGCTAATAAATTACAGAAATCCAATATGAAAGATGAAAAAGTTTTAAGAGAATTAGTACAGGAAATTGGTGATGTAGCTGGAAGAAGTGTTAGTAAAGATAAAGAAGATAAGATAGTGAATGCTATTTTAAAAGATCAAGTTCCTAAAGATATTGATAAGATGATTTAATTTTTTTCTTGATTTTATATTTTGAGTGTGCTATTTTAGATGTACCTGATTTAAGGAGAGATAGTATGCTTAATAAAAAAGACTTTTACTTGTATGATGGCTTTTATTTTGATGATGAAGTGTTTTATCAAGTTGGTATTATTCGAAATACTGGATTTGAATTAATGATTTTATTACAGAACTATAAGGAAGTTTATAAATTAGAAAATGATATTCTTTTAAAACAAGATAAGAAAAAAGTATCTGATCTTGTAGGTAGTTCTTATAGTAGTAATAGAGAGTTCTGTTATATTGTTAAAGGTAATAAATTGATACTTCTTCCGATTGAGATATATTATGGTATCGCTAAATCAGAACAATTACTTGCTTATTATACAAATAGAGATATTCGTGATGTTATGTTTAATCAAGTAATGAGTTATAATATTAATGCAATTATTAGTGATATGTGTAGAAGTAAAGATAAAATTGATGAATATACTAAACATCAAAAATTAATTAAGTCTTATAAAAAATTAAATAATATGAATAAGTAGTCTAAATATGTATGATTACTTTTTCTTTGCTCTTTAGTCATATTGACCTTTTATTTTCATATATTTAAATGAATTAGAAAGTGAGTGTTAAATATATGGACAAAAATGAGATTATTAAAAATATTGCGCTTCGTACAGGAGGAGATATTTATCTAGGAGTAGTAGGAGCAGTTAGAACTGGTAAAAGTACCTTTATTAAAAAAGTAGTAGAAAATTTAATTGTACCTAATATAGAAGATGAATATGAAAGAAAAAGAGCATTAGATGAGGTACCACAAAGTGCAGCTGGTAAAACAATCATGACTACAGAGCCTAAGTTTGTTCCTAATACTGCAGCTAAGATTCAAATTGATGATTTTAGTTGTAATATTCGTTTAATTGATTGTGTTGGTTATTTAATTAATAATGCCAAAGGAGCAGAAGATGAAAATGGACCAAGACTGGTAAAAACACCTTGGTATGATGATGCAATTGCTTTTAGTGAAGCTGCTGAAATAGGTACAGAAAAAGTAATTAAAGACCATTCCACTATAGGAATTGTAGTAACTACAGATGGTTCTATTGGTGAATTTGAAAGAAGTGATTATATTGAAGCAGAAACAAGAGTTATCAAAGAGTTAAAGGAACTTGGAAAACCATTTATCGTAATTGTTAACTCTACACATCCTATGTTACCAGAAACTGAAAAGATATGTGAAAAACTAAAGGCAGAATATGATGTACCAGTTCTTCCTATGAATATTGATGCTATGAATCAAAAAGATATGTATAATATTTTAAGAGAAGCATTATATGAATTTCCTATTTTAGAAGTTAAAATTAATATGCCAGAATGGATAGCTATTTTAAATCCTAAAAATGAAATTAAGAAAAGTTATATCGATGCTATTAGGGAGAGTGTAGTTGAAGTTGATAAACTACGCGACGTTGAAAAAATTACAGATCATTTTATGAATGTAGCTAGTATTCAAAAGTCTTATTTATCTAGTATTGATCCATCTACTGGAGAAGTTATTATTAATCTAGAAGCACCTAGTGAACTTTATAATCAAGCCTTAACAGATATTATTCATATTGATGTTAAAAATAAGGCACAGTTACTTTCTTTGTTTCAAGATTATAATGAAGCAAAGCGTGAGTATGATCAAATTAAATACGCTCTTAAAATGGTAAAACAGACAGGATATGGAGTTGCCTCTCCTACATTAGATGATATGAAATTAGATACACCAGAAATAACGAAACAAGGTTCTAGATATGGGGTAAAACTTCGTGCTACAGCGCCATCTATTCATATGATTAGAGTTGATGTTAATTCTACTTTTGAACCTATTATTGGTACAGAAATGCAAAGTAAAGAGTTAATCGATTACTTAATGAAAGATAAAGAAAAAGATCCTAGTAGTATTTGGAAAAGTGAAATCTTTGGTAGAAGTTTAGATGTGATTGTACAAGAGGGAATTCAATCTAAAATTAGTATGATGCCAGATAATATTCGCTTTAAATTACAGAATACTTTAACGAAAATAGTGAATAAAGGTTCTAACAACATGATTGCTTTTGTGTTATAAGAAGAGAAATCTTCTTTTTTTTCTTTTTAATTTTTTGTATAATGGTAATAGAGTGGTGATATTATTATGGATTTATTAAACAGTAAATATATTATTTTAGAAATTATTCCTACTTCTTTAAAAAGAGAAACAGGTGAAGTAGTACAGTTATCTGCATTAAAATTAGATGGTATCAAACTAATAGATCGATTTGACTATAGACTGGTAGAAGAAAAAGTACCTATTCATGATTTTATTGATATGTGTAGCTATGATAAAGAGAATTTTACTTATGTAAGTGATACAGATACTATATTAAAAGAATTTAAGAATTGGATTCAAGATTATCCTCTATTAATTATTGATAATCAATATACAAGAAATTATTTAACTGATATTTCTAATGTTAAAGAGTCTGTTTTTCATTATTTAGATATTTTAAATGATGATAAAGCTATTGATAATATGATTTCTAAATATCATTTAGAACCTAGTAATTATATTGTGGATTTATTATATGAAGCATTAATTCAAGAATTATGATATATAATATTAGGCGTTTTTCGTAAAATTTCTGTAAATTTATTGATTTTATTGGTATTTCATGCTATTCTTTAAATGTAAGCATAGATTGTGCTTAAAATAAAAAAATATGGAGGTTTATTTACATGAAAAAAGCAGAATTAGTAGAAGCAGTAGCAGAAAAAGCTGGTTTAACTAAAGCAGATGCAACTCGTGCCATCGAAGCTTTATTTGATACAGTTAAGACTGCAATGGTTAAGGGAGAGAGAGTAGCAATTCCTGGATTTGGAACTTTCTCAGTTGGTGAAAGAGCAGCACGTGAAGGACGTAATCCTCAAACTGGAGCTACAGTTAAAATTGCAGCTTGCAAATCTGCTAAATTTAAAGCAGCAACAGCTTTAAAAGAAGCTATTAACTAATTATAAATTAGATTTTGATAAAAGAATGATTTTTTCATTCTTTTATTTTTGGAGGTGTATATGAAAAAATATAAATTTCTTTTTCTATTAGTGCTTTTATTGATAATAGGGTGCAGTAGTCATAATAATGTTACCCATGAGGTAGCTTTTATTGATGGTGAAAAGGTATACCAAATGATTAAAAATAAAGATACTTATATTATTGATGTTAGAGAAGACTATGAATATAAAAGTGGGCATCTTCCTAATTCTTATAATATTCCTCTTGGTGATATAAATAGTATTTCTTTAAATAATTTTTCACATACTAGCACTATTATTGTTTACTGTCGTAGTGGAAATAGGAGTAATACAGCTGCTAATTTATTAATTAAATTAGGATATGAAAATGTTTATGATATGGGAGGTATTACGAACTGGCCTTATGATTTGGTGATTGGGTAAAGATGGTATACAATTAAGATAGTTGCCTTTTGATGTTGTTTTGTGTTTATTAGAGTAAAGTAGTGTTTTTGTTTTGGCTTTTTAGATAGAATTTAAGACTTTTTATAAGAAATTTGGTACAATATTATTAGGTGATAAGATAATATGTTAAATACTGCACTAAAACTAATTAAAAAGATAGAAGAACATGGATATACTGCTTATATAGTTGGTGGTTTTGTACGCGATCAATTATTAAATATTCCTTCTAATGATATTGATATCTGTACTAGTGCTAGACCTAGTGATATTCGTAATATTTTTCCTAATTCTTGTTTACCAAATGAAGCTTATGGTTCTGTTACGGTTATTATTAAAAATATTCGTTTTGAAATTACTACTTTTCGTAAGGAAATACGTTATTTAAATAATCGTAAACCAATAGAATTTGAATATATTGATAACTTATTAGATGATTTAAAAAGAAGAGATTTTTTAATTAATACAATTTGTATGGATAAAGATGGAAAAATTATTGATTTATTAAATGGTAAAAGTGATTTAGATAAGAAAGAAATTCATACAGTAGGAGATAGTATTTATAAGTTTTCTGAAGATGCACTTCGTATTTTAAGAGCTGTTCGTTTTGCTACTAACTTGAATTTTAGACTTAGTGATGAAGTAAAAAATGCTATTAGAGAAACGAAACACTATGTTAGAAATCTATCTTATGATCGTAAAAGGGAAGAATTAAATAAAATATTTTCTAGTATTAATGTTCGTTATGGTGTTAAGTTATTAATTGAACTTGGTCTTGATAAAGAACTTGAGTTAAATAATTTGATTCATATTACTTGCTTTGATGATTTGATAGGTATTTGGGCTATACTAGAAGTAGATGATATTTATCCTTTTACTAAGAATGAAAAAGAATTAATGACTAATATTAGAAAGCTTCTACAACTTGATCAGATTGATGACATTACTTTATATCATTATGGATTATATGTATGTAGTGTAGCAGGTGATATTAAAGGACTTGATAGACGAGTAGTTACTTATCGTTATAATAAATTACCAATTAAATGTCGTAGTGATATTGTTTTAAATGGAAATGATATTATGAAATTATTAAATCGTAAGCCAGGTAATTATTTAAAAGAAATTCTTAAAGATATTGAAGAAAAGGTAGTTAGTGGAAAGTTAGAAAATGATAGAGAAAAGCTAACTAATTATATTCTTGATTATTATAGTAGTACACGATAATTAGTGTACTTTTTTTGAATTTTTGGTATAATATAATCGTTAATTGGGAGGGACTATGAAAAGTAGCAAATTAGTAGAGTTATTAAAAAAAGGAAATTTTGTAGTACCATTATCTTTATTTCAATTAAAAGATAAGTTTGAACTGGAGTTATCTGAATTTATCTTTTTAATTTATTTAACAAATTTAGGTTCTAAGTTTACATTTGACCCTAATCGATTTTCTGATGATTTAAATTTTAGTTTAGAAGAAGTTTTATCTATGATTGATAAATTAACAGAAAAGCATTATATTAGCATTGAAGTTATTAAGAATGATAAGAATGTTATGGAAGAGTATGTTGTTTTAGATTTATTTTATGAAAAACTAACGAATTTATTAATTGCAGATATTAATCAAGAGAAAATAGAGGAAGAAAAGAATAGTAATGTATTTGAAGTAATAGAAAAAGAATTTGCTAGACCTTTAACTTCTATGGAATATGAGATTATTAGTGCTTGGTTAGAAGATGGTGTTAGAGAAGATTTAATTATTGAAGCGTTAAGAGAAGCTGTTTATAGTGGTGTATGTAATTTAAGATATATTGATAAGATTATTTATGAGTGGGGTAAAAAAGGAATTAAAACACCTCAAGATGTAGCAAATAATCGTTTGAAGTTTAAAGAAAAGCAAGAAAAAAAAGAAAAGTTGGAGTTGTTTGATTATGACTGGTTCGAAGATGGAGAAGACGAAGAAAATTGAAGATTATTTAGATAGTTTATACCCAAATCCTAAATGCGAACTTAATTATCGTACAGATTATGAATTATTGATAGCTGTTATGTTAAGTGCCCAAACTACTGATAAAAGGGTAAATGAAGTAACTAAAATTCTTTTTGATAAATACCCTACATTAACCAAATTAAAAGATGCTAAGTTAGAAGATATTACTTCTATTATTCGTCCTTTAGGTACTTATCAGCGTAAAGCTAGTTATTTATTAGAAATAGCTAATATTTTATATTATCAATATGATGGAAAAGTACCACATGATAGAGAGAAACTAGAAGCTATGCCAGGAGTAGGTAGAAAAGTTACTAATGTAGTACTTAGTGAATGGTTTCATGATGCTAGTATTGCGGTAGATACTCATGTAGATAGAGTTAGTAAGAGGTTAGGTCTTGCAAAGAAAAATGATTCTGTTTTTAAAGTAGAAGAAAAATTATGTAAGATTTATGCAAAAGAAAATTGGAGTAAAAGACACTTACAAATGGTTTTATTTGGAAGATATCAATGTAAAAGTATGAAACCACTTTGTGATGGGTGTTTACTTAAAGATATTTGTAAGAAAAAAGATTAATGTTGTATTACACTAATCTTTCTTTTTATTATTTTTTAATAAATCTCTAATTTCTTCTAATAATATAACTTCATCATTTTTCTTAGGAGCTTCTTTCTTTTCTTCTTGTTTTTTTGTTTTATGAGTTATGGCATTTACAAATTTAACAAACATAAAAATACAGAAGGCAACAATTAGAAAATCAATAACATTTTGAATAAAATTACCATAATAAATGGTAGCATCTTTAAATTTAATTGTTAGATTTGTAAAATTAATACCACCTAATATTACGCCAATAATTGGCATTAAAATATCATTTACGAGTGATGTTACTATTTTCCCAAAAGCAGAACCAACAATTACACCAACTGCTAAATCAATAACATTTCCACGAGCAATAAACTCTTTAAATTCTTCTAATATTTTTTTCATAATTTTCTTCCTTTCTTTATACTAATTATACAAAGTAACTATTTTACATTCAAGTTATAAAGTCTATTTTCTATCATAAAATTTAATGGTGATAAAATGGTACCTTTTTTGATTACTTTTTTAGCAGGGTGTTCTACTTTAATTGGTTATTTATTTGTTTATTTTAAAAATCATTCTAATAAAGTTTTGATTTCTTCTCTTGCTTTTGCTAGTGGTGTTATGTTGTTAATATCTATTTATGACTTAATTCCATCTTCTTTTCATTCTATTTCTAGTATTTATTACCTAATTCCATCTTTTTTAATTTGTAGTGTATTTGTAGTAGGTGGAATTTTATTATCTATGACGATAGATAAGTATTTACCAGACAATAGTTATCAAGATTCTTATTTATATAGAGTAGGTATGATTTCTATGATAGCAATTATTCTTCATAATATTCCAGAGGGTTGTAGTTGTTATGTATCATAGTAAATTAAGAATATAATGTTCATTTGTATTACTATGTTATAATATATCAAAAGAATTAGTAATGGAGGTAAGAAATGAATAATGATTATAACTTTTGGAACAATTATTTAATTGATACATATGATAAACTAAAAAAATTAGTAGGTGAAAAGGACATTATTAGAGCAGACTTTCATGTTCATTCAAATTATTCTGCTGATTCCGATGTATCACTTGAACAAATCATTTCAAGGGCTATTAATTTAAAATTTGATATAATATCAGTAACAGATCATGATTCAGTAGATGTATATGATGAATTATATGAAATATTATTAAAACAAGAGATTGATAATTTAATTATAATTCCGGGTGTTGAATTTACAATTGATAATAAAGAATATGGAAGTCAATTTCATATGTTGCAGTTAATGATAAATCCAAAAAGTGAATCTATTATAAAAGATACTAAATATCAAAAAGAGGCCTGTTGGTATAGAGCATCTAGACAATTTGAAAGATTATCATATAATAAAGCAATGCAATACTTTATTGATCAATATAATATTGAATGTTCAATGGATAGATATAAACAATATTTGTCAAAATGTTTTAGACCAATTCCTGAATACAAAACTCTAATGGAATATATCATGAGTGAATTTATTCCTCATGGTATTACAAATTGGAATATATTTGAAATGATGGAAAAGTATAATGACAATGACCCATGCTATGATAGAAAACAAATAAAAATTAATAATTTTATTAAATTAAAAACAAGATTTATTAATCAAGAAGATTCTAATTATAATAAAAGATTTTTTCATTGCTTATTAGCTGTTAAAGGTGCAGATGATGATTATTTTCCTGATTATGAATGTGAAGGTGATTTATCTGTAAATCATTTTAATGAATTGAAGTTATTTGAACTAAATAGAGATAACCTTACATTCTTTGCTCATCCAAGTGAAGATAAATTAGATTTATTAAATAATTTATTGAAATTGAATCCTAATATATGTGGTATGGAATTTAATAAAAGATGTAAATATAATGATCCAAAATTATTTTTTAAAAAGCAAAAAGAATTAAATCTGATTAAGATAATAGGTTCCGATATACATGACATTGATAGTGATTTATATCAAAATTTAGATTTTTATAATCATAGTAAAGACGAAATAAATAGTCTTATAAATATGGCATCAAAGTTTATTGACAAATAATGGAATTTAGATTAGACTATATTTTCAAGAGGAGACTATATGGTAAAAGTGGATTTACATATACATACTAAGTATTCAGATGGAGTTTTATCATTAGAAGAAGTTCTTGATGATGCTAAAAAAAATAAGATAACAGAGTTAAGCATTACCGATCATGATACAATTATTCGTTTAAAAGACTATTGTAATTTGCAAAAGAAGTATAAAATAGACATAATACCTGGAGTAGAAATTTCTACAAATAAAAAAGGAATGCATATTTTAGGATACGATATAACTGAGTTTGATCAGATAGAGAAATTTATGTACAATTTAAAAAAAATCAATGAAGAAAAAAATATTGAGACAATTGATATATTGTGTAAATTAGGACTTGATATTGATTTTGAAAGAGTAAAAGAAATGACAACTTTAGATGTTATTACATATAAGGATATTGTTAAATATATTGTAAAAAAAGGATATGTAGATAATCCACATGATGTTTATAAAAAATATATTGGTAAAGGTGCAGTAGCTTATGTTCCATCTATAACATTGGATTCTAAGAAAGTTATAGAACTGATTTTGGATTCTAATGGAATACCAGTATTAGCCCATCCATTTTTAATTGATTCTAATATTAGTTTAGAAGAAGAAATAGTAGACTTAATCAATTATGGATTAGAGGGTATTGAAACAATTCAACCGTGTATGACTAAAAATCAAATATTAGAATATGAGTATTATACAAAAAAATATAATTTAGTAAGGACAGTGGGATCAGATTTTCATGATTATAGATATAGTAATTTGGGAATTGAAGTTGATGATTTTTATTTAGATAAATTTCATAATAAAATAATGAAAAAGAGGAGGGTTTAATTATGAAAAATTTATTTGGTGCTGAATTAGTAGAAGGATTTGATGAATATGAATATTTAAGTAAAAAATATAATTTACCTATATCAGAAATTATTCAAATTGACTTAAATAGATGTGGTATATATTTGCCAAATGGTGAAGTTAGAGAAGATTTTAGAGTTAGATTTAAAGGAAGAATAATGGATGATTATGAAACATGGTATGCATTACCAGTTAGATCAAAAGAAAATTCTATTTTTAGTACTTTTAATGGCAATATTTATTGTTTGGATACAAAAATAGGTACTTTAAGTAGTAATTTAATGTTAGACACATGTGAAAGTTCATATCAGCGTGGTCCTAATTTACTTAATTTAAATAGTAGAAGTAGAAGTAATTGTGGTGGTTGCACAGCTTGCATTCATAATTACAAAAATTTTTATGATAATACAGTTATCAAAGATCAAAAAGGATTATTTACGAAAAGCGATATAGAAGAATTTTTTGATTCGAGAGATATTGATGTATCTTCATTATATCAAATAGCAGTAGTGACTGGTTTATTTCATGGCGAAGATAAAGTAGTGGAACATATGAATTTGATTAATGATGTAGTTAAAAAAAGAAACTTCAATGGTGAATTAATGTATTTTGGGTGTGAGGTTAATTCTGATGAAGCTTTAAAAGAATTATCTAAAATTGATAATTTTTCATTAATATATGCCTATGACAACTTTACAAAAAGAAATTCTGTATTAACAAAAACTAAATCATTAATTACATTGGAAGATACAAAAAGTACTCTTGATAGAGCTAAAGACAAAGGAATTAAAACAACAATTTCTTATATTTCTGGAATTGACTCTCTTGAAGAAGTATCTAAAGGATTTTCGTTAATTAAGGATAGTTTGGTTCAATTTCCAATCATAAATATTTATCAAATTCAAAATACTAATCAATCAGCAATACTTGACGATTCAGCTCGTAATTTAGAATATTATGTTCAAAGTAGGATTATGCTTGAAGAATTATTTAGAGATAAGAATATAAAACCAAAAAGATGGGCAAATTATAGACCATTGTGGTATAAATACTATGATGGCCAAATACTGGAGGATAATTCATTTGGTCAATTAGAGAAAAGATTAATAAAATAGGGGAATCATAATGGTAAAATTAGAAAAACAAAATAAAAAAACAAATGATAAATTATATAAAAAAGCTTTAAAACAGTTACGAACTGTAATAGAAGATGATGTTCCAATTGAACATGTTGGATCAACAGCAATTCCAAGAATGTATGGTAAAAATATAATTGATATTCTAATTGGTGCTAAAACGGATGAAGAAATGGAAATATTAAGTAATAAAATAACTAAATTAGGATATTTTCCTGGAAGTAAAAGAACGGGATATATATATAGATTTTTTGCGAGTACTGAAGAAGAGACAAAGGCGGGGGATATTCATATACATTTGGCAAAAATTGATTCAGACAGATATAAAGATTTCTTGATATTAAGGAACTATCTATTAAAAAACAATGAGGAGAGAATTAATTATTCAAATTTAAAGAGAGCAATCTTAAAAGATGGACATAATATAAGAGAAGATTATAAATCTATAAAAAGTGAATATGTAAATAAATTGCTAGACAGAGCAAGAGAAGACTATTATAAATAATACTTAATTCAGTGGGGGATTAATATGAGTGAAAAAACGGTATTTGAAGAAGAAAAAAATAAATTAGAAGAAGTCATATCTACTATTGATAATAGGATAAATAAATCATCAAATAAATTTAATGATGAAAAGCATCATGTAATAGGTTTCACCGAGGGATTAAGAGGTACTCAATTTAATAGACAAGCTATGATGTCCATGTATGCAACAGATGTAAATTATTTAAAGAGCATTAGAAATAATCCATATTTTGGTAAATTCTTATTTCATGAAAAAAATGGTGATATAAAAGAAATATATATTGGTAAAAAGATGTTATTTGATGAAAAACAAGGTGCAATCGTAAATGATTGGCGAAGTGATTTATGTTCAATGTACTATGACTTTAATATTGGTGAAGATGCTTATTATGTTGAAGATAACGATAAAAAAGAAGGACAAATTATAAGTAAAAGACAGTTATATATTGAGAATGCAGAATTGATAAATGTAAATGAACAGGATACATTATCAAATGATGAGATTTTAATAAAGTGTTTACAGGATAATTTTGATGCAAGAATGAGAACAATTGTTGCTACAATTCAGAAAGAGCAAAATGCAATAATTAGAAATTCAAGTAAAAGCAACTATATTGTTCAAGGTGTTGCAGGCAGTGGTAAAACAACAGTAGCTTTACACAGAATTTCTTATTTGCTATATAATGAATTAAAGGAAAATTTATCATCTAACTTTATGATAATTGGACCAAATAAATTTTTCTTAGATTATATTTCATCTGTTTTACCAGAACTTGATATAGATGATGTTTACCAAACTACTTTTGAAGATATATTTATGGCAAATGTTAAAACCAAATTTAGAATAAAAAATAAAAATGAAGAATTAGTTGAAAACATGTATGATTCATCAATTGGTAATTGTTGTCATTATAAAACATCAATTGAGTATATGGACTTAATAAAAAGATTTGTTGATTTTTATATTAAATCAAAGCTTGGAGAGGATATAAAATATGGAAATTCAATCATAATAAAAAAAGAGAAAATGATTGACTTAACATCTGATCGTGTGACAACTCCATATAAAGAAAGAGTTAGTAATTACATTAAAAAAATGACTAAATTCTTTAAAGAAAATTATGATGAAGTGTATGCTCAGCTAAGTAGACCAATAATGACTGAACTTAGATTAGTAGCTTCTAATGATACTACCGAAAAGCAAAAAATAATTGAAAAAATGAGTGAATTAAGAAATAAAATAAAAAAAGGTTTTAATGATGAATTAAAACAATTCTTTAGTTTTATAGATACTTCTCCAGTATCTATATATTATAGTTTTATTGAAAATCTTGATGTTTTTATTCAGGATACTAATGTAGAGACAATAAAAAATACGACACTAAATAATTTAGAGAATAATTGTATTTCTACATCAGATATGGCTGCAATACTATACATTCAATATTTGATATCTGGATGTAAAAAGTATAATGATTATAGTCATTTAATTATTGATGAAGGCCAAGATTTAAGTGTGGCACAATATTTTATATTAAATAAACTATTTTCTAATGCCAAATTTGATATATATGGAGATATTAATCAATCAATTTATGCTTATCAATCAATCAGTAATTGGGATGAATTAAATAAATTATTATTTAATAATAATGCAATTTATTTTGAACTTAATAAAGGATATAGAAATACCATTGAAATATCAAATGTTTCTAATTTGATTTTAAATAGGTTAAATCAAATTAGTTCTGATTCTATTTCAAGAAGTGGTGTTGAAATAAAATCAAATAATATAGATGCTAGTGATAATGCAAGTTTAAAAATAGAGGAATTAACTGAATTATATAATAATGGATATAAAAATATAGCAATTATATGTAAGGATTGTGAAGAAGTTGAATTACTATTTAGACAATTAAAAAAATATAATTTACCAATGAATAAAATTATTAAGGATAGTGATAAGTATAAAACTGGTATATGTGTTTTACCAGCATACTTATCTAAAGGTTTGGAATTTGATGGAGTAATTATTAATGATGCAAGTTATTACAAATATTCAGATGATGTCATAGATCAAAGACTGTTATATGTTGCGGTTACGAGAGCCTTACATCAATTGATTGTTGATTATGACAAATGCATAACGCCATCATTAAGTGAGATTATAAATCAAAAAAATGTTTTAAAAAAATAATAATAACGAGTTTAGAATACTCTTAAAAAGTATTTTGCTAACTAGAAATAGTTAGTTTTTTTTGTTAACAACTTTGACTTTATGTTAGTCAATTTTATAAATAAATATAATTGCTTTCACATAAATTTAAATGAGTAGTCAAAAAGAATAAAGGAGAATTTTGGTGAAACAAAAATTAAAATTTAATTTATTTTATGACAATGATAATGAAGAATTAGAACAGTTATTAATATCAGCAATTATCAATTATTTAAATAATAAAAAGGAAATACAATTACATTTTGACTTATAACTATAACCAATATTTATATTCCTTTTCAGATGGAGGAAAAATGTATAATATATTAAAAAATAAAGTAAAAGATTTTTTTGTAGCAATATATATAAGATTATCTAAGGAAGATGAGACAAGTGGTGAAAGTGAAAGTATTCAAAATCAGAAAAAGTTATTAACAAAATATGTTAAAGAACAAGGATATACATTGGTAGATATTTACATTGATGATGGCTATACTGGTACTAATTTTAATAGACCTGGATTTCAAAGAATGCTTAAAGATATTAAAGATGGTAAAGTAAATATGGTTATTACTAAAGATTTATCTCGATTATCAAGAGATTATATTGGTACTGGTGAATATGTAGAAAAATGGTTTCCGCTTCATAATGTGAGATATGTTGCTTTAACTGATAATATTGATACTTTTTTAGATAATTCTAATAATGATATTGCTCCTTTTAAGGCAATACTTAATGATATGTATGCAAAAGATTTATCTAAAAAGATTAGAACAGCTCTTCATACAATGCAAAGTGAAGGTAAATGGGTAGGCGGATGTCCACCATTTGGCTATAAGGTGGATCCGAATGATAAGAATCATCTAGTTATTGATGAAATAGAAGCACCAATAGTTAGAAGAATATTTAATATGTTTGTAGGTGGTATTAGAATTAATAACATAAGAGATATATTTAATGATGAAAAGATACCAACATTTTCTACAACTAGAAACAGGAATTTTGTTAGAAATGGTAATAATGGTAATATTTATGGATATTGGTGTAATACTACGATAAAAAAGATATTACAAAATAGATTGTATACTGGCGATATGATTCAAAATAGACGCTCTAGATTAAGTTATAAATATCGCAAAATTATTTGTAATCCTAAAGAAAACTGGGTAATAGTAGAAAATACTCATGAAGCTATTATTGATAAAATTACTTTTAATAAAGTACAGAAATTAATGCCTAAACAGCACCAAAGAAATGATAAAAAAGAGTATTTTTTATTGGATGGTTTATTGGTATGTGCTGATTGTGGCCATAATATCGGGATTAGAGCAAGAAGAGCTAATGGCAAGAGTACCACAGTATGTAATTATTATAGAAAATATAATAAAAATTCTAGATTGTGTACTTCTCATGGTTTCGATTATGATACTTTAGAGCAGGGGGTAGAAAATGAAATTAGGAAAGTAATACATTTAGTTAGTAACCAAAATTTAGAACTAAAAATTTTCAAAAAATATAAAAAGAATATTACTTGTGATGTTTCTAAAAAAACTAAAGAAAAATTGGAATTTGAAATTAATTCTATAACGAATAATCTAGATAATATGTATATTGATAAGTTACAGGGTAAGATAGCTGAAGACATGTATGAAAGAGTATATAATAAACTAAGAAATGAAATATCTTTAAAGGGCGATAAAATTAAAAAAATAAATGAATATTTAGATAAGGCAAGTAATTATGAGGATTCATTTAATATTATAAAAAATGGAATAGTAGAATTTAAAAATGAATATTTTACTCGTGATTTAATACTTAAATTAATTAAAAATATTTTTATACATGAAGATGGAAATATTGATATTTATTTCAACTTTAAAAAGTTGGATATTATTTATGAAAACCGTGATGCCTGATAACTTCAATCAGAGGGAATTGCGACTTATCTTACTACAAACCATGACTTGAGACTTGGAATTACTTTAGCTTTTGCTTTAGCACTTCATAATATTCCAGAAGGAATTAGTATTGCGGTTCCTATTTATTATAGTACCAAGAATAGAAAAAAAGCTTTTTTATATACTCTTGTTTCAGGTATGAGTGAATTTTTGGGAGCTATTTTTGCTTCTATCTTTTTAACTAGTTTTAGTAATGATTTTTTTATGGGGTGTCTATATGCTATTATTGCTGGTATTATGATTCATATTTCTGTTTATGAGTTATTACCATCTAGTTTGAAGTATCATAAATATTCAACTACTTTTCTTTTCTTTTTTCTTGGTATTATCGTAATGTTTATTAGTTGTTTATTACTACACTAAAAAAGAATCCTGTTTGGATTCTTTATTCTTTACTTGTACTACTTGGTGATGGAGATGTTGTTGCAGATGGTGATGGAGATGTACTAGGTGATGTTGAAGGACTTGGTGTAGGACTTGGTGTTGGTTTTTGTTCTTTATAGTCAAATTTGTATGTAGCAGGATTACTTTGGTTACCACTATAATTTTTAAAAGTAGTAACTACTTTGTAAGTACCAGATATATTAGTATTTGCTTCAATTGAATAATAATTTTCAGTTGTAAATCCTAATAATACATCACCATAGTATACGTTATAACCAAATTCACCGAAGCTTTCATTTCCAGATGGAGTATTTAACTTAGACCAAGTAATATTAATTTTTTCTGTATTCTCATCATATGTTACTTTTAAATTACTAACTGTAGTTAATTTATCATATCTTGAAGAAGTTTCTGTTGGTTCTGTTCCAGCTTTAAAGTATTCACAAGTGATTTGATCAGATGGAGTACCACTACTTGGTAGAGAAGCAGGCCAACTACCTTTTTCTACACAAGTTTTTACTACACTAGTTGGTTGTGTAAATGTTTTACCTGTATTTTTATTAAATATGACACTTCCTAAAGCACGATATAATTTTCCTCTTTCTACAACTGCTGATATTTGATGTAATTGATTTTTACTATTAACTTTTTGGTATCCATACCACATTGACATTGTATATTCAGGGTCATAACCCACTATCCATGCATCATTTACTGCATCACTTGATAGATTTAATTTTTGTTTATCATTTTCACTAAAGTTAGTTGTACCAGTTTTAGCAGCTAATGTAACACCATTAATTTTAGCTCCACTACTTAATCCAGATTCAACAGCAGTTACTAGCATATCACTAACCATAAAAGCAGTTGCTTCACTCATTACTTTAGTTTCTTGGGGTTTGATAGTTTTTACATCATTGTTTTCTCTAAATACAATTTTGTTAACAGTTAATGGTTCTACATAAGTACCACCATTTGCAAAAGCATTATAAGCGGCTGCCATTTGTAGGGAAGTAATACCATCAATTGCTCCTAATGCACTAGATTCATAAATTTCACCTTTACTATTTGTTTCAGGTGTTAATCCTAAATTCTTAGCAAATTCATATATCTTTTTGTTTCCTACTTTTTCTTGTACTTGTTGGAAGGCTTTTAAAGCAGGAATATTTCTAGATTGAGCAAGAGCATAACGAATACTCATTTGTCCTTGAAATTGTCTATCTGAGTTATTAATTGATTGACCTGTTGAATAACTCCATGGCTCATCTACAACTTGTTCATAAGTAGACCAGTTTAAATATTCAATAGCTGGACCATAGTCAAATATTGGTTTTGCAGTAGAACCGATTTGATTTGTTTCTTGAGTTGCAAAGTTATGGGTTAAAGCAGCAGTTTTATTACGACCAGCACCAATTGCTACGACTTTACCTGTTGATACCTCAATTATGGCAACACCACTTTCTACGGTATCATTAATCCACTTATATTTAGAATTTCCATTCATAATCTCATCAATACCAGCTTGACGATTTCTATCCATATTTGTATATACTAAAACAGGTGTTGTGTTTGGATTAATATTATATTTATCTTTTAATTCTTCAATTACTGTATCAATATATCCTTGGTAATCTAATGCCGTTTCTTTTTTTGTTAATAGGGAAGTAACAGGAATTGCGTTTGCCATATCTGCTTCTTCTTGACTAATATAACCATGTCTTACCATTAAACTTAAAACGGTAGCTCGTCTTCTAGTAGCATTATTTGGATTTCTAAATGGGTTATAGTAAGTTGGATTATTGAATATTCCCACTAATAGTGCTGCTTCTGATAGGTTTAAGTCTTTTACACTCTTACCAAAGTAAGTTTGAGAAGCTTGTTCTACTCCATAAGCATTATTAGATAAATTATAGTTATTTACATAGTATTCAATAATTTCTTCTTTTGTAAAGTTTTTCTCTAGTTTAAATACAGCTAAATAAATATCTTCTAATTTACGAATGATACCAGCCATACCACTACTTTTTTGTCTTAAAGGGTCTGTATAGGTATTCGTAATTAATTGCATTGAAATAGTAGATGCACCACCAGCATTAGAATTTCCTAATAATTGACCAATTGTTGCTTTTATAAATCTTGGAGCATCAAATCCATTATGTTGAAAGTATCTAGAATCTTCTGTTGCAATAAGGGCATCAATAAATACTTCAGGTAAATCATCATAAGTAACATTTTCTCTTAATTCTTTTCCTACTTTCGTAATTTCTTTTCCTTCACTATCATAAAAAATACTAGATTCTTTCTTATTTAGTTCCGTAATATTAAATTCAGGAGCGTCTTGAATAATCTTAATGATAAATCCTCCTACAATTAAAGTAACTAATATTAATAATACTAAGATAATAATTAATATAATATTTAGTACCTTTTTTCGTTTTGGCTTTGACTTTATCCTGTCTAGTAATCTAGCTATTCCTAGAATTAATAAAATACCAATCGTTAAGATAATTGTTAATTCTATTCCAAATAGAAAATAACTAATTAAGATCAGTGCTAGTATAATAATACTAATAATTATCATGGGTTTTTCTAATTTAAATTTTTTCTTTGTTTGACTATGCTTTTTATTTTTTGCTGTCATTCTGACACCTCCATATCATTTTTAATAATTTCTAAATAATCTAATCTTGGAGCATATTTTTCTTTAATTTCGTGTCCCTTTTCTAAAAAATACTCATAGGGGACTGATTTTCTTGTAGTGTTATCAATGTAGTTAAAAAAGTCTTTTGCATATAATAAAAAAGTTTTATTGTATGAAGTAAACCTGATAATTAAAAAACCAATCCCTCCATTTTCTATGATATTTCTTAGATGATTCATTTGATGGAGATGAATATTTTCTAAGGGGAAATAGCTTTCATTATTTGTTTCTTTTGCTTCAAAATCTATATATTTTCCTTTATATAATCCATTATAATCGGTAGTAGAAGGTGCTTCAAAGTATGCTTCTTTAATTGTAATTTTACCTGTTTTATTTGTTTTACTAGGGTAGTTTACTTTTAATATTTTGATAGGTGTAGGCTTTTTGTAGATAAAAGCTTGTTTGGTATCAATATAATATTGATTAGACATATTGATATCATTCTCTAGATTCATACCACGATTATTATGAAGTACTTGTTTTTTGTTTAAAATTTCTTTTAATGGATTTTCCTTTTTATATTCCATCTAATCACCTATATCATATTATACTATAATAATTATGTTTTTTCCAACTTTTTATCAAAAAAATAGTTTTACTCCACTTAATGATTTTTCTATATTGATTTTGACTTTTTTTGAATTGTTTTGTCGAATTTATGATTTTTTTATTTTCCTTTTTTATAATAGGAATAGGAGGAAAGAAAATGAACTATTTACATGTAATTGAATTAATTAATCAAATGGAAGAAAAAGTAATTCAAGCAAAACTTATTACTTATACTAAAAAAAGTTTTGAAAAAGAGTTATAATGTTTTATGGTGGTTTTATGGTGTTAGAAGATTTAAAGGGTTTATATATTGCTCATCGTGGAATACAAAATGATGATACTATTGAAAATACGATACCTGCTTTTTCTTTAGCTATTAGTAAAAAGATTCCTATTGAGTTTGATATTCATATTTTGAAGGACGGGAAATTAGTAGTTTCTCATGATGATACTTTGAAAAGATTAATGGGTATTGATAAAAGAATAGAAGATTATACTTATGAAGAATTAAAAAAAATAACATTTTTAAATACGAATATACATATTCCTCTTTTAGAAGAAGTATTAAATATAGTAGATGGAAAAGTTTTATTAGTAATAGAAATTAAGAGAAGTAAGATTATGAATTATAGAGATTATTGCTTAAAGATAACGGAAGTGTTAAAAAAGTATTTTTATTCTTTTGTAATAAAGTCATTTGATGTTAGAATAGTTAATTGGTTTTTGCATCATACGAATTATCTTACTGGTTTATTAATAGCAGATAGAGAAAAATCTATTTATGATAGACTAATGCGTAGTAGGTTTTTACTTTCTACTATAAAGCCTCATTTTTTATCAGTAGATTATAATCTTTTAGATTGTAGGACGATTAAAGAGTATAGACTGCATAATCCTGTAATGGCTTGGACTATTCGTAGTTATGAAGTATTAGATCGTGTTAAAAATAAAGCAGATAGTTATTTGATAGAAAAGTTTTACTTCTGATTGATTGACTTTTTTTAGTATTTCTGTGATAATATTAGCGTAAGGGATTGGTGGTAATGATGCAAGGAAAGATTTCTTTAACACCTCAAGATATTTTAGAAAAAGATTTTAAGATTGATACTAGAGGATATCGTTTAAAAGAAGTAGATCAATTTTTAGATGAAATTATTGGGGATTATGAAAATTTTTATGCAATTATTAAAAATTTAGAAAAAGAAAAAGAAGAATATTTAAAAGAAATCATGAACCTTAAACAAGAACTTAGAAATGTTAAAATGAGTATTGATATTGCAAAAACTGGCGATAAAGAAGTTACAAATGTCGATATTTTAAGACGCGTTTCTAATTTAGAAAAAATTGTTTATGGTAAAGGTGATAAAGAAGAAGAGGAAGAATAATAATACTTTGACAAACGCTGTACTTTAATAGTATAGAGGAAAGTCCATGCTCACACAGTCTGTGATGATTGTAGTGTTCGCGCTAAGGGAAAAAATAACCTTAGGTAGCGTTAGCTAACGGCGATGAGGTTTCCTAAGTCTTTTGATATGGAAATAGTAGTTGTAAAGTGCCACAGTGACGATATTTTTCCGAAAGGAAAAAGTGAAACGTGGTAAACCCCGCGAGTGAGAAACCCAAATTTTGGTAGGGGAGTCTTGATTAGGAATCAAACGAGATCAAGGACCGTATATCGGTAGATAAATGTTTGTCACCTAGTAATAGGTACAGAACATGGCTTATAAAGTATTTATTATTGATTAGAGGTGTATAACTTGAAAGAAATTGGAGAGTTTTTAAAGTCTTCTCGTATTAACAATGGCGTTAGTATTGAAGAAGCTGCTGAAGATTTAAATTTTTCAGTTACACAATTAGAAAATATAGAAGATGGTAATATACGAGCTTTTAAAGATGTTTTTGCTTTAAGAGAGTTGGTAAAAGAATATGGAAAATATTTAGGAGTAGAGACAGATAGTATTGTTGATGAATTTAATGATTTTATGTTTGAACATACTTCTAAGATTTCTTTAGATGATATTTTAGAGGCTAGAAGATTAGCTAATCAGAAGGATCAAGAGGAAAAAAATAAAATTGTTTCTCCTTATACTAGGATTCGTACTCCTAAAATTCGTCTTGATAAAATTAAAATTAAACCACTTTTGATTACTATTATCATAGTTTTGATTTTATTTATATCTCTTTTTACTTGGTTTCATAATCAAAATCAAAAAGATGTTGTTTCTTCTGAATTAATGGGAGAAAAAATGGAGGATGTATATGAATTTGCCTACTAAGTTAACAGTATCTAGGATTATTTTATCTGTTATTGTGATGGTTTTATTGATGTTTCCTTTTGAAGCAATTGGTTTTAGTTTTCCAGTTATTCGAGCCGGTGTAGATATTAGTAGCCAATATGTTATTGCAGGCGTTCTTTTTATTATAGCTAGTGTTACTGACTTTTTTGATGGTTATTTAGCTAGAAAGAATAATCAGGTAACAGATACTGGTAAAATGTTAGATGCAATTGCTGATAAGCTTTTAGTCAATCCTATTTTAATTATCTTTGCAGCAGAAGGAATGATTAGTCCTATTGTTCCTGTTATTGTTGTTACTAGAGATATTGTTGTAAATGCTATTAAGATGCAAGCAGCTTCTTGTGGAAAAGTAGTAGCAGCTATTAAGTCTGGTAAAATTAAGACTGCTAGTTTAATGATTGGTATGGTTTTATTATTCTTTGGAAATGTACCTTTTGTTTACTTGAATGTTCGCGTTGATTTATTATTTATTTATTTTGCTACTATAATGTCTTTAGTATCTATGGTTCAATATTTTATGTTAAATAAAAAAATTATTTTTAGTGATTCTAAAAATTGAGTTAATATTTTGTCTGAATTTTAAAAATTCCCTAGGGGAATTTTTATTTTTCGGCAAAAATTGGAGTTAAATTTTTATAAAACGTTTGTTCGAAAAAAGCTTGCTTTTTTTTGAAAAATAGAGTATGATGAACTTGTAAGCCAAAATAGGAGGGTTTTATGACAAAAAATACAGAAAAAAATGAAGCTTTAGAAAAGGTATTAAATGATATTGAAAAACAATTTGGTAAGGGTTCTATTATGAGACTTGGTGATAACAAGCATATGGAATTAGATGTTACTTCAAGTGGTAGTTTAACTCTTGACATTGCGATGGGTGTTGGTGGTTATCCTAAAGGAAGAATTATAGAAATTTATGGTCCTGAATCTAGTGGTAAAACAACATTCGCTTTACATGCTATTGCTGAAGTACAGAGAAATGGTGGACGAGCAGCATTTATTGATGCAGAACATGCACTTGATCCAGTGTATGCTAAAAATTTAGGTGTAGATATTAATGAATTATTACTTGCTCAACCTGATACAGGAGAACAAGCTTTAGAAATTTGTGAAGCATTAGTTAGAAGTGAAGCTGTTAATATTGTAGTCATTGACTCTGTTGCAGCTCTTGTTCCACAGGCAGAAATCGATGGTGAAATGGGAGATGCTCATGTTGGACTTCAAGCTAGATTAATGAGTCAAGCACTTCGTAAATTATCTGGAACTATTAGTAAAACGAAAACAACTGCTATTTTTATTAACCAGTTAAGAGAAAAAGTTGGCGTAATGTTTGGTAATCCTGAAACAACACCAGGTGGTAGAGCTTTAAAATTCTATTCTACTATTAGACTTGATGTAAGAAGAAGTGAAGCTTTAAAAATGGGTGATGGTATTGTTGGTAATAAAACTACTATTAAAGTAGTTAAGAATAAAGTGGCTCCTCCATTTAAAACAGCAGTAGTTGATATTATGTATGGTGAAGGTGTTAGTCGTGAAGGTGAAATTATTGACCTTGGTACTGAATGTGGTGTATTAGAAAAATCTGGAGCTTGGTATTCTTATAAAGGAGAGAAAATTGGTCAAGGAAAAGAAAATGTTAAACTTTTCTTAAAAGATCATATAGAAATTCGTAATGAACTAGAAAAACAAATTCGTGAATATTATGGAATAGGTGATAAGAAAAAGGAAAAATAGTCCTTTTTCTTTAAGTGCTTTATAAAGTTAAAATATGTTAATTTCCAACTTGACAAAAAACAGTTGGGGGGGGGGTAGAATTAGAATAGAGGAGTTGATCATTTATGGAAAATAGTCAAGAATTAAATTTAAATTCAACTAAGAAAGAAATAAACAGTAAACGAAGAAAAACTATCATTTTTGTTACGGTGTTTGCTATGATTGTTATAGTAATAGCTACTATTCTTATTTTATATTTTCTTAATAAAAAGGAAGATAAAAAAGAAAATGGTACATCTAACATAACGAAACAAGAGGTAACATCACCTTATAGAATGGCAGGTAATACTTTAGAAAATTTTGATTTATCATTTTTAAAACTAGAAAATGATAAAAAGAATAAAGTATATAGTCCTATTTCTATTAAATATGCTTTAGAAATGTTAGCAGAAGGTGCTAGTGGTGATACTAAAAATGAAATAGAAGCAGTTATAGGAGATTATAAATCTAATAAGTATGTAAATAGTTCTAATATGTCATTTGCCAATGCTTTATTTATTAAAGATGATTACCAAGATAATATTAAAAAAGATTACATTGACTTAATAACTAATAAGTATAATGCAGAAATTATTTTTGATTCTTTTGCAACACCAAATAATCTAAATAATTGGATTAGTAATAAAACATTTCATTTAATTAACGATTTATTTGATAATGTTTCTGATAAGAAATTTGTGTTAACAAATGCTTTAGCAATTGATATGGAATGGAAAAATAGAATTCAAAGTAAATATGAAGATCATAATAGTTATTCTGTAAATTATCTTCATGAAAAATATGCACATAGTATTTCTCCAATTGATATAGTTGGATATCATGCCCTTGATTTTGATACTAATCAAAAAGTTAATTCTGTTGAATTAGGAGCATCATTAAATAATTATGATATCGTTAATATTTTAGGAAGAGATAACATTAAATCAACTATTACTCGTGAATATACAGAATATGTAAATAGTGGTAATACTTGTGAAGAAAATCCAGATAAATCAGAAGAAGCTATCAACAAATATGTGGATAACTTTATTGAAGAGTTAGATTCTAATTATCTATCTGTTGCAAAATCTACTGATTTTAAGTTGTATACTGATGATAATGTAAAAGTGTTTGCCAAGGATTTGAAAAATTATAATGGTACAACCCTTCAATATGTAGGTATTATGCCTATTAATGATAGTTTAGATAATTATATTCAAAATGCTACACCTGATACTATTAATTCTTTAATTTCTAATTTAAAAGATATTAATGCTAATAATTTTGCTTCTGGTAAAATTACTAAGATAACTGGTTATATTCCTATGTTTAATTTTGATTATGAATTAAATTTAAAACAAGATTTAGAAAAACTTGGTATTAAAAATGTATTTGATAGTAGTAAAGCCAACTTATCAAATTTAACTAATGAAGCTAATACTTATATTAGTGATGTTAGTCATAAAGCTAATATTGATTTTTCTAATGATGGAATTAAGGCAGCTGCAATTACTGCTCTTGGTGGATTAGGAGATGCTGGTTGTGGATTTGATCATGTTTATGAAGTACCAATAGAAGTAATTGATATTACATTTAATAAACCATATATGTTTTTAATCAGAGATACTTCTACTGGAGAAATATGGTTTGCTGGTACAGTATATGAACCTAATAGCAACTAGTAGAAATTAGAAGTTTTTTAACTTCTTTTTTCATTTCTTCATCTTTTCTTTTTCCTTGACTTATTAGCAAATTAAACTTACAATGGAATTAGATGTTAATGATTAAGAATTTATTTAACATATATGAAATGGAGGAATGATGATGGACATATTAATCTCCATTTTGCTAGTCATTATTGGATTAATTGGTGGTTTTGTTTTTACTACTATTTTTAACTCTTTACGCGAAAATAATGTAAATAAAAGAATTGAAGCTTTGATGGAAAAAGCTAAAAAAGATGCTGAAAAAGCAAAAAGAGATTCTATTTTAGAAACAAAAGAAGAAATTCATAAATTAAAATTAGATTATGATAAAGAATTAAAAGAAAAAAAAGTAGAATTAAAAGAGTCAGAGGATCGTTTAATTCAACGTGAACATAATATGGATAAGCGTGATGAATTATATCAAAAGCGTGAATCTAATTTAGATGAAAGAGAAAATAAATTATTTGAAAAACAAAAAGAAATCCAAGATGAGCAAGTTAAAGTGGAAGAAATCAAACAACAACAGTTAGATTTATTACAAGAAATATCAGGTATTGGTCGTGATAAGGCTAAAGAAATGGTAATGACTAAAGTAAAAGAAGCTATGGCAATGGAAATTGCTTCTTATATTAAAGAAAGTGAAAATGAAGCAAAATTAGAAGTTGATAGAAAAGCTAAAGATTTATTAGTTTCTTCAATGCAAAAATTTGCTGCAGATGTAGCTAATGAACAGACCATTACTGTTGTTAATTTACCTAATGATGATTTAAAAGGTAGAATTATTGGTAGAGAGGGTAGAAATATTCGTACTTTAGAAGCAATTACTGGTGTTGATTTAATTATTGATGATACACCAGAAGCAGTAGTATTATCTAGTTTTGACCCTTTAAGACGAGAAATTGCTAGAGTTACTTTGGAGACTTTATTAAAAGATGGAAGAATTCATCCTACTAGAATTGAAGAATTATATGATAAAGTATGCAAAGACATGAAAAATAAAATTATGGAATATGGAAACAATGCTTTATTTGAACTTGGTTTAACTAAAGTTGATCCTGAGCTTGTAGAGATTATTGGAAAATTACATTTTAGAACTAGTTATGGACAAAATGCTCTACAACATTCTATAGAAGTAGCTCAATTATCAGGTATTATTGCTGGAGAACTTGGAGAAAATGTTACTTTAGCTAGACGTGCTGGATTACTTCACGATATTGGAAAAGCAATTGATCATGAAATGGAAGGTAGCCATGTTGAAATTGGAGTAGATATTGCGAAGAAATTTAAAGAACCAGAAGTGGTTATCAATGCAATTGCTTCACACCATGGTGATCATGAAGCTACTAGTGTAATTTCTGTTATTGTAGCAATTGCTGATAGTTTATCTGCTTCTCGTCCAGGTGCTAGAAATGATTCTTTAGAAAACTATATTAAGAGACTTGAACAATTAGAAGCTATTGGTAATGATATTCCTGGTGTTGAAAAGACATTTGCTGTTCAAGCAGGAAGAGAACTTAGAGTTGCTGTTAAACCAGAAGATGTTGATGATTTAACGGCTCATAAAATAGCTCGTGATATTAAAGAAAAAATTGAATCTACTATGCAATATCCTGGAACGATTAAAATTACCGTTATTCGTGAAACAAGAGCACAAGAGGAAGCAAAATAGCTTCTTCTTTTTCTATACTTTTTTCTTCTTTTATGATATATTTTAATTATCATAGTGAGGCGATAATATGAATGATACTTTTCAGAGAAAAAATCATAAAAATATTAAAATTGTTTTAATTATAGTAATCGTTGTATCTTTTTTAATTAGTGTATTATTTGGTTATTTATATTACTTATCTTTAAAAGCTAGACCACTTATTGAATACCCACAATATACTTTATCTACAACTGATTGGACTAGTGGTAATGTTATTATTACTGTTGATACTAAGAATGGAAAAGCTACTTCTTTTTCTTTCGATGGTGGTAATAATTTTCAACAAGAGAATACTTATGAAACATTAGTAAATGGAGAATTTAATTTAGTAGTAAAAGATATAAATGGTAGAGTAAGTAAAATAACGCCTTTAGTTATTCGCAATATTGATAAAGATGCTCCTATTTTATCTTTTGAAAACACAACTGTTCCATTAGGTAGTAATTTTTCTCTTAGAAGTGGTGTTGTTGCTACTGATGGTGAAGGATCTGGACTAAATAGTAATTTTGTAACCGTTCCTGATAAAATTGATACTTCTATTCCAGGAGAGTATACAGTTACTTATACTGTTTTTGATAATGTTGGTAATTATACCGAAAAAACTAGAACGATTATTGTTTCTAATACACAAGGAAAAACTTATTATCGTTATCGTACTGCTACTTTTGAATCTTATCAATGTGAACCTTATTTATGCAATTGTGTGGTAACAGAATCAGCAAAACTAGATGGAACTTGTCCAACTGGTTATACTTTTAATGAACCCAGTGAATGTTGTCAAACTTGTTATAAGACTTGTAGAAAGACCAATTGGAGTGAGTGGAGTGAATGGAGTACAGATAAAATTGCTGCTACTTCCACTAGAGAAGTAGAAACTAAAGTAGAGTAATTAGTAAGGAAGTTTATTTTTTCTTACTTTTTTACTATTATATAGGAGTGATTAAAAATGGTATTTTCTAGTATTACTTTTTTATATTATTTCTTACCAATTGTATTACTTATTTACTTTATAGTACCTAGTAAATTTAGAAATTTAGTATTACTTATTAGTAGTTTATTTTTCTATTTTTATGGAGAACCAAGATATATTTTAGTGTTATTATTTTCTGTTGTTTTTAATTACTACATGGGAAAATTAATTTCTAAAGAAAATAGTAAATACCGAAAGGTATTATTTATTAGTGATATGATTATTAATTTTGGTTTATTATTTTATTTTAAATATTTTGATTTCTTTATTGATAATATTAACCAAATTTTAAATATTAAAATACCACTATTTAATATTATAATGCCAATTGGAATTAGCTTTTTTACATTTCAAGCTACTAGTTATGTTATCGATATTTACTTAGGAAAAGTGAAAAGTGCTAATAGTATTTTAGATTTTGCAGCATATCTTTCTTTGTTTCCACAGTTAATAGCTGGACCTATTGTGCGTTATCAAACGATAGATCAAGAGTTAAAAGATAGAAGTGTTACCTATCAAAAGTTTGCAGATGGTGTTAAACGTTTTATTATTGGTTTATCTAAAAAGGTATTACTTGCAAATGTACTTGGTGTTTTTTCTAATAGTTTGAGTAGTATTTCTACTTCTACTGTACTTTCTTATTGGTTACAAGCTATTAGTAATACATTACAGCTTTATCTAGATTTTTCTGGTTATAGTGATATGGCTATCGGATTAGGATTAATGTTTGGGTTTACTTTTTTAGAAAACTTTAACTATCCATTTATTGCTAGTAGTATTACTGAATTTTGGCATCGTTGGCATATTTCTTTATCTACTTGGTTTAGAGATTATGTTTATATTCCCCTTGGTGGAAGTAGAGTAGGTAAATTTAGAAATTATCTTAATATTTTAATTGTTTGGATGATTACAGGATTATGGCATGGAGCTAGTTGGAATTTTGTTTTTTGGGGATTATACTTTGCTTGCTTTTTAGTAATTGAAAAAATATTTTTACTTTCATTTTTAAAAAAACATAAACTATTAGGTCTTTTTTATACTAATATTTTGGTAGTTATTAGTTTCGTTATTTTTAATCAAACAACAGTTTCTGGTATTTATAAATTCTTAACTTCTATGTTTGGCTTACAACACTTACCATTTTCTAATTTAGAAACTATATATTACTTAAAAAATTACTTTATTGTTTTTATAGTTAGTATTTTATGTTCTACTCCTATTATTCGTTATTTTATTCAGAAATTAAATCAAAATAAAATGATTCATAAGATATTTGAAATAGTAGAACCTATTATTTATATTAGTTTATTGTTATTATGTACTAGCTATATTATTGATGAATCTTATAATCCATTTTTATACTTTCGTTTTTAGGAGGAGATAACATGAAAAATAAAATCATGACATATCTATTTATGTTTATTCTATTTAGTTTTATGATTTTGAGTTTTATTTTTAAAGATAATTTAGTATCAGTTTCAGAACGAAGAAAGTTAGCTACTTTTCCTAGTTTTTCATGGCAGACTATTTTAGATAATAGTTATTTTTCAGAATTAAATAGTTATTTAGTAGATCAATTTCCTTTCAGAAATTCTTTTCGTAAGATAAAAGCTATTTTTGCTAGTTCTATTTTAAAACAGAAAGAAAGTCATGGTGTATTAGAAAAAGATGGTTATTTATTTCAAATTGATGCTAGTATTAATGAAAAATCAGTTTCTTATTTTCTACAGAAGATAAATGGTGTAAATAGAGAATATTTAAAAAATCAAAATATTTATTTTGCCATGATACCTGATAAAAATTATTATTTAACTGATGATGGTATTCCCAAACTTGATTATTTGGAACTAGAAAATGAATTGAAAGAAAATTTAGATCATAATATAAAATGGATAGATCTTAAGAATAATTTAAGTTTAGATTCTTATTACTTAACAGATATTCATTGGAAACAAGAAAGTCTTGAGCCAGTTTTAAAATGCTTACAAGAAAATATGAAATTAGATAATACTACTTTTCCAACGAAAGAATATACATATTCTAATTTTTATGGAGCTTTATATAGTAGAGGTAGTTTTCATGTTTCAGTAGATTCTTTAACTTATTTAACGAATAATACTATTCAAAATGCTAATGTTTATAATTATGAAAAGAAAGAAAATCAAGTTGTTTATAATCCTGATTATTTAAAACATATGGATAGTTATGATGTGTTTTTATCTGGAGCAACACCTCTTTTAACTATTACTAATAAAGAGGCTACTACAGATAGAAAATTAATTCTATTTCGTGATTCTTTTGGTAGTAGTATCGCACCACTAATTATTAAAAATTATCAAAAGATTACTATGATTGATTTACGTTATATTGGAAGTAAATATTTAGCTTCTATTAATGATATAGATTTTAATGATAATAGTGATGTTTTATTCTTATATAGTGTACCTATTATTAATAATAGTTTTACTTTGAAATAAATCTTGGAGATGATATTATGAAAAAAATTGGTTATGTTTTTATGATTACTATGATATGTTTTTTATTTATTGGTTGTGGTAAAAATCAAAGTAATATTCAAGAACCACTTAGTGATGTTATGAAGAAATTATATGAAAATATTAGTGAAGATGAAATGCCTTTATTAGAAACTGTAGAGGTTACAAAGGAGAATCAAGAATATTATTTAGGAAATGTTAGTTTTAATTATCAAGAAGCTTTAGCATCTGAACCTGTTATGTCTTCTATTGCTCATTCTGTTGTTTTAATTCGTTTGAAAGATACTAAGAATATAGAAAGTATTAAAAAAGAAATTAAAGAAAAAGTAGATCCTAATAAATGGATATGTGTAGGAGTAGAAGATAAAAATGTTATTGTGGTTAGTAAAGGTAATCTTATATTATTGGTAATGGATGATGAATATGCTACTCAGATTCGTGATAATTTTCTAAATTTATAATGTTTTAATTAGGGTGATAGTTATATGGAAAAGATGAATAGAAATAGAAAAATGATATTAATTATTATGATAATTGTGTTTATTATTTTAATATTATCTACTATTTTAATAGTTATTATTCATTCTAGAAAAATAAAAGGAAATTCAAAGATAGATATTCCAGATGTTACTTCATTACCAACTGAATCTCCAACTTCAACATCTACTGTAACTCCAAGTGTTACACCGTCTTATAGTCCAACACCATCAACAACTCCTAAATCTAATTCTTCTAATTTGACGAATAGAGAATGTTTTCAAATTTTTAAAGATAAACACGCTATGGTAGCAGGAGATTCTATGGCAGAAGGATTAACTGCTTATGAAATATTAGATAGTAGTAATGTTGTTTGGTATCGTGGTAGAAGAATTGATAATATGAAAGAAGATATAGATACAATTATTAGTTATCAACCTAATTACTTATTTTTAAATTATGGCTCTAATGATTTAGAGCTTTGGGAAGGCAATGTTAATTCTTTTATTAAAAGTTATCGTAATACACTTTATTATTTAGAAAAAACATTACCAAATACAAAAATCATTATTAATTCTATTTTACCTGTTAGTGAAAAAGCAGTTAGTAAGACTCCAGCTTATTCTTATCAAGAATTATTTAATACAAAACTAAAAGAGTTAGCAGAAGAATTAGGAATTCCATTTTTAGAAAATAGTGTATATTTAAAAGAAAAAGAAAATCCTTTTTCTCAAGATGGTGTTCATCCTAAAGGCTTTTATTATTCACTTTGGGCTAAGAATATGGCTGAGTATTTAAAAAGTCATTAAAAATTTTATAATTTTAAGATTAGTAGAGAGCAAAAAAAGCTTCTCTTTTTGGTACTATAAAAGTGTAATAATTAATTACAGAAATGTGATTGAATATT
>OGDF01001755.1_pt1 | contig 31281 bp, 24 predicted proteins | sample 1570141 | NCBI WGS metagenome assembly OGDF01 (sample SAMEA4370581, study PRJEB24528) | human gut metagenome | reverse complement strand
AGCATCCGGCTCATAACCGGACGGTCTGGGGTTCGAGTCCCTAATGGCCCACCATATTCGCACTCCAATTTTAATACAATCGAAGTTGGGGTGCATTATTATGCCTAAATGTAGATAATACGCAGTTTTTGAGGGCAATCGGAAACGATATAGTGAAAGATATGGGCGTATTGTAGGCTCAAAATGGTCAAAACAGGGCAAAAATGCTGAAATATACCTCAAAAGTCAACGATAGCAGGAGTAATCGTTGATTTTTGTAACGAAACTCGAAAAAGGGTGCATTTTTCTAAAAGTTATCGTTGACTTTTGTAACGAAACAAAAAATAGGGGCGTGGACACCGTGTGAGGAATATCACATCGGTAGCCACAACCCCTAAAAATATATTTATGCTTCAATCTCCGTGCCGTTCCGTAGCGTGAAGGTCAGCTATCCGTCTGTACCCAGAGTCGCTTTCTCCACCAGCAGCAGCCAGAGCTTTCCGTCAAAGGTATCGGTCACAATACCTTCTCTGCTCATCGTTCGTATAAGCCCTTCGAGCAGTTCCTTGCGTGATAGCCGGGCGGTTCTTTTGTCCTGAAGGACGTGCAGAACCTTTTCGGCTTCAGCTTTTTGTGAATTGTACTCCGCCATTTTCTTTTTGTAGAAGTCCTCGTCCTGCGGTTTCATAGCATTTTCCTTGATGAACTCCTGCATCGAAACTGCCAGCCCGTTCAGGTAGATATACTGTGCTTCGATTTTTCTATCCAGTGCTGCGGTGTTGGAGAGCATTTCCACAATTTGCTGACAGGAAATCAGAAAATCCTCCTTGTCAGTTGCTATCTGGTTGCACACCTCGATGAACCGCTTTTTTATCTCGTCCTCATAAAGATGTGGCGTTTTACACTTTTCGTTTCCGGAAGACTTGGAAAATTTGTGATTGCACTGCCAGATAATTCTCCGGTATTTGCTTGTGCTATGCCACACTTTCGAGCCGAAGAACCCTCCACAGCAGGAGCAGACGAGCTTTGCCGAGAAAATGAAACTGCCGCTGTACTCCTTTCCAAGCCCTTTTCGTCTTTCGATTTCCGCCTGCACCAGTTCAAATTCCTCCGGCTCGATGATCGCATCATGACTGTGTTCAACGAAATACTGCGGAACTTCATCCTCGTTGACTTTCTGTTTTTTCGTCAGGAAATCCACGGTAAATTTCTTTTGGAGTAATGCACTGCCTTTGTACTTCTCGTTTGTGAGAATGCTTTCCACAGTTCGTGTGTACCACTTCTCACCGCCGGCAGGGGCGGGAATATTTCGGCTCATCAGAAGCTGTGCGATCTTATAGTATGAAAGCCCTTCCATGAAAGACTTGTATATGAGCTTAACAACCTCAGCCTCCTCCGGTACGATCTCAGGAAACCCGTCCTCGCCCTTACGATATCCTAAGAATCGTCCGTAAGGCATTGTGACCTTGCCGTCCGCCATACGCTTTCGCTGTCCCCATGTTACATTTTCAGAAATGGATCGTGATTCCTCCTGGGCTAAAGAACTCATAATGGTGATGAAAAGTTCTCCTTTTGAGTCCAGCGTGTAGATGTTCTCCTTCTCGAAATAGACCTCAACGCCCTTTTCTTTCAGCTTTCTGACGGTTGTCAGGCTGTCCACAGTGTTTCTTGCGAAACGGGATACTGATTTCGTAACAATAAGGTCTATCTTCCTACTTCCGTAGATACAAGCTGATTCTGATTGTCGGTCAGCTATCAAATTGGGTGCATCGGGGGTGCATAGAAAAGACGGCGAAGGTGCAGTAGGGTGCATCACCAAACGATAGCTTTTCAGGCACTTCCAAAAACATCGTAAAATCGGCATTTCCAAAAGGTGCATTGGGTGCGTCAGGGGTGCAATCGAGGGTGCATAAACAAACGAAAGCCCTATGTATAGCACAATGCTCATCCATACAAACAAAAAAAGGAGGCACTCCGCTGAAATAGCAGAGTGCCATAGAGATGCATCTTTGATTTTAATGTTTCTATTTTCAGTCCTTGAATTTCACTCGAATGTCGTCCTTGCTGTACACAGTCACGCTCTCCACAAGCAGCCCCCAGAGGTCTTCGTCAAATTCGTTCAGCGGGTTCTGCTTGTCAATGTTTGCAATAAAGCTCTCCATCGCCTGCACCCGCGCCTGCCGTGCGGTAATTTCCCTGTCAAGCTCCTCGTACTTGCTCTTGGCAACATCGTAGCGATCAACGAGCATATTGTATCGCTGTTGGTACTCCTGCTGGTTCTGTGCGATCCGAGCGTTCTCCCGAATACAGTTTTCGACCATTTCAGCCAGCATTGCAGTCTCTTCCTTGAAGTGTTCGTGCTCTGCCATCAGTGCAGTCATATCTGAAATTTCTGCAATGCTCGCCCGAAGGTTCGCTATGATCTCTGCTTTGTTTTGGAGCATATTGTTGACAGCCTGAATGAAAACAGTCTTGATCTCATCGGCGGTCAGGTGTGGTGTTTCGCAGCGTTTTGCATCCTTGTACTTATGACCACATTGGTATACTACACGCCGATAGCGGTCACTCGAATGCCAGACTTTCGGACTGTAAAAGCATCCGCATTCGCCGCAGACCAGTTTTGCCGCAAGAATATCCACGCCACTATAGCGGCTTTTCTGTGACTGCCGTCTCTCCATTTCAACCTGTACCGCTTCAAATATCTCAGGGGTAACAATGCCCTCATGACTGCCCTCCACATAATACATCGGGATCTCCCCGTGATTGATTTTCTTTTTTTTTTCGTCAGAAAATCGGAGGTGTAGGTCTTTTGCAGAAGTGCATCGCCCTTATACTTTTCACAGTGCTGCTGTGCCATTTGTCCTTTCCGGTGGGAGTTTTAATTCCCCGCTCGGTGAGTCTCTTCGCAATGGTATGCGGTGTCAGTCCGGTCAGAAACAGGCTGTAAATTTCACGCACGATTTCCGTCTCGGCTTCATTCACAACCAGTTTTCCGCCCGGACCTTTATCATAACCGAGAAACCGTCCAAACGGAACATTCGGTTTTCCGTCTGCCATGCGCTTTCGCTGCCCCCAGATCACGTTTTCTGAAATCGAGCGTGACTCCTCCTGCGCTAAACTCGACATAATGCTGATGAGCAATTCTCCGCGTCCGTCAAATGTCCAGATATTCTCTTTCTCAAAAAAGCACTCAACATTATGCTCCTTCAGTTCACGGATCGTTGAGAGGCTGTCAACCGTATTTCGGGCGAATCTCGACACGCTCTTTGTTATGATGAGATCCAACCGGCCTGCCAGCGCATCTGCGACCATTTGTCTGAAGCCTTCTCTCTTTGCCGTTGAGCAGCCACTCAGACCTTCATCGGCGTAGACCTTGACGAATTCCCAATCTGCGTGTTCTTTGATGTAGTCGGTGTAGTAGCTGACCTGCGCCTCATAAGATGTGAGCTGTTCTTCGTGGTCAGTCGATACTCTTGCGTAGGCAGCCACACGCCTTTTCACCGGTGCATTGATCGGCGCAGAGGTATATCGGCTTATCGATGCAGGGATTTTTGTTACTGTACTCATTTTTCTGCCTTTCTGCGATATTGCCGCTTGCTTGGGATATACTGCTGTGTGACCGTATGACCATCACGAAAATGGAATGTCAGCATATCTCCGAGAATCGATATGTGCGACAGCCGCTGTTCCATGATTTCTGCATCAAATTCAGGAATTTCAAGTACGGCGGCAATCTGCTTTTTCAGTGCTGCATCCTGCATTGTTTTTGGTCTCTCCGTGCTCGCAGAAACACGATGATGCTTGAAGCATTCCCACCACAGTTCTGTTGTGCCGTCAGCATAGTATTTGGTCTTCGCTGTCATATTTTGCCCACAGGTCTCGCATTTGATAAAAAGCGATAGATCATACCTGAAATGCCTGTAGGTCTCTCTGGACTTATAGATTTCGGCATGGTTTGCACGTTGTTCATCCGACCAGTATGCTTTTCTGCGTGGGTATGATGACTTCGGCTTTTTCCCATCTTTCGGATGATGCATATAGGTATCCTTGGCGGCAATGCCGTTCACGATGGGAACACCATACCGCCTTGCGATCTCCTGCTGTACCGCATCGAATGTTTCCTGTGATATAATCGCAGGGTGCGAATCATGAATCAAAAACATAGGCAGTTCACCGTTGTTCCTGCGTTCCTTGTGCGACACATGACTCTCAGTATAAAACTTTTGCAAGAGCATATTTCCGGTATACTTTTCCTGACGGAGAATATAGCTCAGTACTGTCCCCGTGAACTTTTTTCCGTAATAGGATTTTGCACCGGAAGCATTCAGTTTCTTGCAGATGATATAGCAGGAATCACCCGCAAGATACCAATCAAAAGTCTGCCGGATAATTTCTGCTTCATCCGGCACGATTTCAAGCTTTCCGTCAACAACTCGATAACCGTAGCAGATGCAGTTTTTCGGCTGTCCGCTTTCATATCGTTTCCGGATACCCCATTTGCAATTTTCGGAAATTGAGCGCGACTCCTCCTGTGCGAAACTTGCAAGCAGGGTAAGCATCAATTCTCCGCCGTCTGAAAAGGAGCTGATATGCTCTTTTTCAAATCGCACTTCGATTCCGATTTCCTTCAAATGGCGCACTGTTTCAAGCAGGTCTACAGTATTTCTTGCGAAGCGTGAGATGCTTTTTACCAGCACAATGTCGATAAGCCCTTTATCACAATCTGCGATTAGCCGCTTGAACTCCTGCCGATTGGAAATACCTGTTCCGGAAACCGCACTGTCCGCATATACCCCTGCATATTGCCATTCGGGGTTTCTTTGGATCAGATCACTGTAGTAGCTGACCTGCGCAGACAAGGAATGCATCAGGCGGTCAGTTTCCATCGAAACACGGGCATAAGCAGCAACCCGCTTTCTTATTGGAAGACTTGCGATAGCAGGCTCAATTTTCGTGATTTTGGGCGCTTTTTCTGCCATATAGCAGACCTCCTTCCTCGTTTATCAGCTACCATATTACCGCCTTATTTCGGTTCAGTCAACGGTATTTTGACAAATATTGTGCCGATTTTAGGGCGGTATTTCTCCCTCATCTTTGTATCAATTACGGCGTATTCATCAGCGGTCAGCAAGCCCTGTTTCGCCATTTTTCGCACAAGACTCATTGTGACATGATACTTAAAATCATTCTGTTCCATTTGCTGCACCTCCGTAGCGATGGCCGATATAGCAAGCGTGTGAGCAATATTTTCTGTGGTGTCCCTTGTAGTCGGAGAAAGTCTTTCCGCAGGCGGGACAAATGAGCGACACAAACGAAATATGCTTTATAAGGTTGCTGTTTTCCCGCCAATACTTCTGACGGCAGGAAGCAGAACAAAACGTTTTCTGCCGGTGTCCGGGTGTGTTGACAAGAGGCTGACCGCATCGTTTACAGCCGTCTTTCATAGGTGAAACATCTTTTCTTCTGCAAAACGATTTCACCGAATTGACAGACAGATTCATCTTTTCTGCAATTGAAGAAATAGACTCTCCGTTTTTCCGCAGTTCTGTGATTTTTTCTTTCTGTAAATCTGTCATAGCATACCTCCTGACTTGCTGATACATATGAAAAGAACGGGCAGAGAACATCCTCTGCCCGTGAGAAGATAATCACGCCTTTACAATCGTACCCTTGTAGGTCTCGTTGCCGATCTGCACGGTCACAGTAGCGGTCTTGCTGTCTGCGGTCGGCTCAGGATCAGGTACAGGCGTTGGATTCGCCGCCTTGCCCCAGCCGTTCAGCCCCTTGCCCTTGATGATGATCGGGAAATCCTTATAGCAGATATCGAGGTCAACATTGCCGGAGATACCGTCTACCTTGCCTTTTTCAGAATACTGCCACACCGCATAGGCACCGCTGTAGTTGGTTCTATCCACCCAGTGCGCAAGCCAGATCGTGTAGTGGGATTTAATATCATCGGCTGTGTGGGTAAACAGGGGGGATGCAGAGCAGTAGAGACCAGTGAAATAGCCTGCGGACTCCACTCTTTCAAGAAATGCTCTCATGATAGCAGAGACTTTTTCCTTGCCGAGATCGAACTGCTTTTTCTCCTCAAGGTCGAAGTATACGGGCATCTCGAACTGCTTTCCCTTGATGACCTTGAGGAACACATTGGCTTCAAGCTCTGCCTCTTCCGGACTCATCGCATAGGAGTACCAATAGGCACCCACGGGGATTCCTGCCGCCTTTGCTTCAGCATAATTCTGCTCGAACTTCTCATCCTCCTGCTTTTCCAGTCTGCCGAAGCCCGCACGCAGTATCGCAAACTCGATGCCGTCAGCCTTGACTTTGTTCCAGTCGATATTGCCGTTGTGTACGCTTACATCAATGCCTTTCATAGCAGCACCCTCCTTGTGGCTATTACCGCTGTTCGATGTGGAAAAATACTTGTAGAAGTCATCGGTCACAGAGTTGTTGCCGTGGACCTCATCACCGTACCATTTCTTTCCGGTGCGAACATCGACATGCGTGTACTGATAGGCAGCGGTGATGTTTGCAATGCCTGTGAATCCGATATCCTGTGCCTTACAGCAGACCACCTTCGAGCTGATTGGCTGCCCGTCTTGACCGAAGCAGCAGATATCCGCTGCCTTACCGAGTGTATGCTGCCCGGAGCCTGAACCTCCGACATTCTTGTCATGCTGCTCACAGCGATAACCGCTTGTCACGATGATCTTGGAGCATTTGAGAGCTGTGAACAGCTTTTCGAGCTTCTCGACCAGTTCCTGGCTGTTCAGAGTCTCATGCTCCTTGCCGCACTTGCAGCGGAACTCGGAGATATTGAAGTGCGGAGAAAGCTGTGTGGTATCATTGAAATCGTAGGTCTTACTCATTTCTTATCATCCTCCATGTTATCGATCATTTCCTGAATTTCATCATCAATATGCGATGCACGTTTCTGAAGAACCTCAATAGCCTTCTTGATTGCAGGTGGATACGGGATGCCCATTAAAGACGTATTTTCAATAATTGAGAGCAGCTCATTCACACAGAAGCCGATACAGGTCGCATCGCGGATGTAGGTCGTACCGATCAGAATGTCCATGCGAACTGCGACCACAACCATGAGCAGAATGCAGAACTTCTTTGCAAGTCCCACCCAGCCTGCCTTTGAACTGAGCTTGCCGGTCTTGCTGTGCTTGGACTTGCCCATAGATGCGGCGATCAGACCTGTGGTGAAGTCGATTGCCATAAAGATGATAAGCGTTGCCAGTGCGGAATCCCATCCGCCGAGCAATGCCGCAAAAAAGCCGCCGATCACTCCGGCGGCAGTACAGATATTTTCTTTCATGATGTTTCCTCCAGAATTTTAATGGTGCGGATATACGGATGTGTATTATCGCTGACTGCTTTCCACGCAAGGTAATAGTCACCAGCTGTTATGTTTCCGCAGTCGAGCAGAGCAGTGGTGTAGTTATCACCCGTTTGCAGCCAGTTGAACGGAATAGAGACAGTCTGTCCTGCCATGATGGTTTCGTGGATATACCTTGCGGTCTCTGCCGGAGACAGATTACCCACATTTTTCGGAACAAGCCACATTTCACCCACATCCGCAGCACCGGAGCGATAGCTGAACAGAATGGACATTGAGGGCGTGAGTGCAACAGGTGTGACACATTGCGTATAAATGGTTGCGCCCCAGTTGAAGTCCGGCTGATTGTAGTACAGCGCATAACCGTTCTCCTCTGCGCAGAAATTCGGATAGGATTCCGCAAAGCCCGCAAGGGAACGATAGTCGTCATTATAGAAGGTGTAGATTTTCTCGCCACAATCGTGGAGTGTGTCAATGGATGCCTTAAACAGCGTGATATCCTGCTTCGTCTGCGGGATCTGCAGCACCTTCGGCACAAGAGTATTCAGTTTTTCTGTCTCCGATGCGGATACACCCATCATAGTAAGATTTCGGGCTAAAGCATCTCGCTGTTCATCGAGAGCTGTCAGATAATTTGCAATGCTCATTCGCCCACCTCCACGATTGCCGCAAGTGCGTTCTCTACACCGGAGAGTGCTTCTTCCACTGCCGCCAGATGGGTGCTGATTTCCGTGATAGAGGTCTTTGCCCCCTCCATATCATAGAGAATTTCCGTCTTGAAACGTTCAAAAACGCCCTCATTGACACCCACGCGCTCGTTCAGGTTCATTGCGGCGGTGTATGCTTCATTCCAGCGGGAAACGCTGGAATCTGTGATACCGTTGAGCGTTGTGAGATTATGATGCCAGTGCGCCTGCCCGACCACAGTCGAGATGGATGCAATGTCATCGAGCATTTCCTGTGTGATAGAATCCAGAATTGCCTTATTCGCATGAGAATGCGCCTGTGCGGATACCTCGCTCAGTCCTGTGGCCAATCCGTGCAGAACGTTTGCGGTCGATGCCTGAAATGCAGTCAGATCACGGATATACTGCTCTGTAATGCTGTCAAGCACATCTTTGTTTTCATGCGTGTGGGCGGTATTGGAGAAGTTATTGACGGATTCAAAGAGCGTGTGGATCTGCTCTCTTGTCCAGTCCTCGAAAGGACCGTACTCCTCCATTGCAGAGATCATTGCCTTGGTAATGCGGTCAAGCACAGCCTGATTGTTATGGTTATGCTTGTACTGCTGCAAATTAAGAATTTCCTCATTGACTGTCTGGATATCATAAACAGTCTTGTCCTCAAACTGCTGCAGCTCATACAGCTCTGCGAAAAGCTCCGGTGTCAGGCTGTCCAGTGTAGCCTTGTTGTCATGTGTATGGGCTTCCTCTGCCACCGGAGTGATCTGCTGTTCAACAATCGTCTGCACTTCTGTTGTCTTGGGATACTCGGACATATCCGGAGTAATGCCGTCCTTGCCATGCAGACTTGCCAGCCATTCCTCCTCAGTACCGATATAGCCGTGATCCACTGCGATCTGGTAGGCAGATTTTCCGTCCAGTCCATGCTCGGCATCCTCGATGCGTTTCAGAAGCTGTGTATACAGATCGGGCGTCGGCGGAATCGGAGGTTCTTCACCCTCAAAGCCGGATTCTCGGATATTCAGCGTTACCGGAACAGTTGTCGCTCTGACAGTGGTATCCGATGCGGTATCGTAGCCGTATATGCCCATTTTCACCGCGCCCACATGAAGCTCCGCAGGCAGATAACAGCTTGTGCCGTCAGTTCCCAGAACAACGGAATACACCTCATCGCACTGGCTGAACTGCACGGTTTTATGATACCGTTTCCAGTCACCGTCAAATGTGAACTTGAACTGCACATACTGAATTTGATGATCTGCGAGAACCTCTCGCTCCAGAATCTCAATGCTCTGGTTTTTCACAAGGAATTTCCACATTATTCACGCACCTCCGTCCATTCCTTCGTTTCTGTATCATACTGCATATATCCGTCAAGGCAGATGACCTTTTTGAGTGTGCCATCAACCTGACCGCCTCTGCCGTCCCAGTTGCCGCCCTTTACAACGGCAGCCCATTCATCAAGGCTTCCCTCATAGGTAAGCTGAGTAAGGCTGTTGCAGTAGTTGATCCAGTGAGAGCCGATTTTCGTCACATTATGGCTGAGGGTAAGGTTACGCAGGTTTGAACACCATACGAAACAGAATCCCGGCACTTCGGAACATTCTACTCTTGCAGTTGTCAACGTGTCACTGCCGTCAAAAATATAGGTGCCGAGCGTAGTGAGCGTTGCAGGCATGATGATAGAAGTCAATGCCTGATCAACAAACGCCTTCTCACCAATTGTTGTAATAGTCGGAGGAATCGTCAGGGAGGTAAGACCACCCTGCGTGTACATAAAGAATGCACGTGCTTTGATGGTTGTCAGTGTACTGGGGAATGTGACCGTTGCCATATTGTAGCATCGCTCGAACACACTGGTACCAATTGCTGTGATGCCCTCGCCGATCACAAGCGAACGGATATCCTCTCGTTCCCAGAACGGCGATCTGCCGATCTCATAATCGTAGGTCTCGCCTGTACCGTGAAGCAGGAGCTTTCCGTTTTCATAAAGAACATAATGGATATTCTCGCCGCAAGTGCCTATCTCCACAATACCGCCGATGATATCATCGACCTCCGTCTGTAAGGTTTCAACCTGTGTAGTCAAAGCCTGAACAGTCTCGTTATACTCCTGCATATCCGCTTCGATTTGTGCAAGCCGTGCCAACATATCCGTCACTTGATGAAGCTTTCTTATGCTCTGTGCGGTACGCCCGTTTCTGATAAGCACCTGATACTTTTGGAAGAATTGCAGAAACTCCGGGATGGTCACATTACCTATGGAGAGCTGATGCTGGATGCACAGTTCTCCAGAACGGATGCGGTAACGCTGGCAAATAATCTGAAGATCCATCATCAAAAGGATCTGATAAAGCTTCTTGGTGAAGAAAATGCAGCAAAGATTATCAATCTTGTCGCACACAAAAATCTTCGCAGTATTACAGAACTATTGAATTTAAAGGAAATCTCTGCTTTAATCAGATTACTGTGCAATAATAATACGGTATTCTCCGATCCGTTGTTCATGGAGCAGATGGTGGAGAACACCTACAAGCACGAGCTGCTTGGTTCAATCCAGGATGCTTTTGAATTGAAGTGTGAGAAACCCAAGAATGTCATTTGCATCGCTCTCAGAACAGCGGATGTGGACAATTATGTCCAGTCGAGAAAGTGGATGGAGCATGATGAATCGGAGTATTCCAAGTTTTCAGAATACAATCTTTATCCGGATCTTCTGAAATTCATTCTCATGGATATTCATGAGGCAAAGCACAAGTCCTATGATTATGACATCATCCGCTATTTGAGCTTTGTTCTGCTTTTAGCAGAAAATGAGATTCCATTGGGTGTGGTAGAAAAAAATAGGGTATACAAGGCGGAGATTGAGGATAATACTGCAAAATTTATGAATCTTCTGTCAGCCTATGATGATAAGCTACGCAGAACAGCCTCTTGCCTGAAAGAGAAGCAGCAAGAAACCACGCAGCGAAATGGTATCTTGATTGATACAGAGCATCTGATTCAGCTTGTAGAAACACCAGTCAGTGTTCCTCTTGTGACTGATCATCCCTATACAGAATCCATGCTGATGATGAAGTATGATGGTTTGGGTTTTGCAAAGGATTGTCCGACTGACGAACATAACCTTGTAGTAAGTCAATACAAGGGTATACGAAGAAAATTCCTTTCGTTTCTGAAAAAGCCGAGGCAAGCTTTGTCGCAGGCATCGGAGGATATGCGAAATTCGAATGCGATTGACGATGAAAGTGCATTGTACTTGAATCGGTATGAATGTGAAAACATCGAGGACAGCAGCTATCAAGCAGAAGATAAAATCGTCACCACCAAGACAGCGGATATTTATAATAATGCAAAGTATCAGGCCGAAATGGAGAAAGCGAAAAAAGAAATTGATGATTGTGTCAGAGTGAGAATGACAAAAAAGACTACCGTTATTTCCGGGCTCATTGCAATAGGAGCATTCTTTATTGGATTTATTCCACTGTTACTGTCATCTACCAATACACTTAAATCATGGCTTTTTTCTTTGGTAGTCGCTATTTCTGCTACGGGTGCTTTATTCTCTGTGGGTGTTTGGTCATTATGGAGAATGCGCCGAAAGCTGCGTAAGCTCTTTGTAAAATTCAATAACACAATGCGGAAGATGATGAATGAAGTGAAGTTTGCCATGAATTCATTTTCATTGTATTTGACAAACATATGCAGCTTCATGAGAGCACAGTCTGTTTTGAATATACGCAGAGAAAATGAAAAGAAGGAGATCATCACTGCAAAGATCTATCAGAAGCACATCAATGACATTGAGAGCATCCGAAGTGAAATACGTGACGCTTTTGGAAAAATTGAATATGAGATAAATGAAAATGCAGACGATGAGGAAATCTATGAGTTTGATTTTACTCTGCCAGTGGACTATATCTATGAAATCCCAATTGCAGAGCGAAATGATTACTATATGGATTATATTCAGGAAGGAAATCGAATTACTGCACCGATTTACTATATCAGCCGCATTTTATTAAGGAGAGAGGAATTATATGATTAAATTATTGATAATGATAGCGTCTGTGATTCCTTTCTTGCTTATCTGTCTGTTTGGTAAGAAGGTCAATATCAAGAAGGTACATCGCAGCCGACAGTTCCTGATGCCGATTATATCGCTGCTGATCTGTGCAGTCGGTTTTTATTATATAGACAGTATCAATCAAGGCATACTGGATTTCATTTACAATATTCCCATTTGGCTTCAGTCTGTATCTCCGGATTTGGCTGATTCTGTTGATCGAATTGTCAGAAGTATCAACTGGAGCTACTGGCTATTTTTTGTTACAAATCCAGTCATGCTTCTCGGATATTATATCATTAAAAGGATTGTCCTTTGGATTCTGTCAGCAATCTTTTCTGTTGACAGAGCATTACATAGAAATCTTGCAGGACTGTTTTACAATTACGAGCAGGACAAGAATTTCTGGTCAATCAAGAATCGCTATGGTCAGATGAGAAAGTATTTCTCTGATTTCTATCATGGTTCTATTATTATTTCGACCTTACTGTTTTGGGCAAGTCGTCAGTGGATGGAGGAAGCGAAACTGACTGCACCGTACTATCCCATATTTGGAATTATCATTGTAGGTGAGCTTTATTTCTTCCTCGATGGACTTACCAGAAGTGAGTATTTCAAAGAAATTCTTGGAGAAGACGAGGATGCACAGAAAACAGTTAATTACTCATTGATGCGTAAGTTTCTCAGAACGGTTTTTGCAAAGCATCTTGCTGCCGAGGATACCATCACACACTATACCTCGGAAGCAACCATTTCTGCTGGCAATGTGATTGAAAATCTGTTGGTGGATGATGATCCGATGACTGTTACCTGTGCAAAGTACTATAAGGCATTGAACGACAGCGGTTATCAGCTTGAATCCAACTACATTTATTCTTCACTGGATATGCTGCACGGAAAGAGTGTCCTGTTCAATAATCCGTTTTACTGGGATCTGATTCCGTACATTTTCTATCCGATCAATAGAACATTGATGAGACACAAAAAGGCTCTCATTATTCTGGGCAGACATTCAATTAAGGATGATGTGAAGATCTGGATTCATGAAGGCGTATCCAGTGTTACCAATATCCCTACACTTTGGCATGTAGGGATGCTTGATGAAGAAATGGATCCTGATATCGGCATCATTCCACGCTCCGATGTTCATAATTGTGAGCTTCATGCCAAAAGGCAGGAATTTTTCTCTAAAGTAGAATTTGTAGTGATTATCGAGCCGTCAAAGCTTGTTTCTACCGCACAGATTGGCTTGAATTCTATTATCAAATATTGCAAGAGCGGTCTTGAGGATGTGACTTTCTGTTCCTGCGACAAAAACTGCGATGGACTTGTAGACGCACTTTCACATCTGTTGATGACAGACATCAGTGAGGTGTCTGCGACCAATAAGAACTGCGGCACGACTTCTTATATGTGCTGGGATTATGACGATGCCTATTGGCAGCACAATCTTCTGCCGAACATTTCAAGGTATCTGGGTATTGGCACAGAATTATCCCTTGCAGCACTGAAAAACCAGATACAGACTGTTCAGTGGTACGGCGGTGAAAGCTATCCTGTGCTAGATCAGCTCTGGATAGACAAACAGTATTACTATGAGATGATGCAGTACACCGGTATGCCGACAAAGCAGGAAGAAATTCAGGAAAGATTCCGTTTTATCCCTGATATGTGGAGGGCACGGGTACAGAAAAACGGATATATCACAGTGGAAGATGAATCAAACAACATGTTTGAGATGATCAGAACCTTTTCTACAAGGGTTTCTGAGCAGGGCTTTATCAATGTGATCTCGTCCGATTATCTGCTAAAGGACTACATGGCGGATAATGCATCCATTTTCATGGCGGATCCAAAAGCAATTCCATATATCGTTGCGGACTATGCAAGAACTGGGCGCAATGTCATCATCCGAATTCTGTTGATGCTCTCGGCAGGTGCTATTTCTGAGGAGGATATTGCAAAGGAACTGGCACTGATCAGTGTAGTCACAAAGAATATGAAAGCCACCCTCTGGAAGCAGATTCTGGAAACGTATTCTTCTTTGGATATAGATTTGGACGAAGAGGGGATATTGAAACAGGAACTGGTTCTGTATGACGATGCATTGGGTGAAAACTTTACCTTTGATGAGTCCGTCCTTGAAGTCAGAAAACATTTCTCTATTGAAAAGAATAGATATGAGAATATTTATTCTGTCGTGGATGAACGGTTTATTCGGCTTACAACCTTACAACTGAAAAGTGCTGCATACATTGCTGAGGATGAAAAGGGCAATACACACTATCTTGGTACTGAGCTGTATGGTCATGTGTTCCAGCGACATCTTCCCGGACAGATGTTTACATTTGACGGCAAATATTATGAAATGTGCAGTGTCTCTTCCGATATGCATGTGCTTGTTCGCAGAGCTTCTGATCACATTACCGGAAGAACTGCCTACAGACAGATTCGTGAGTATACTGTCGAAAATGCCAATCTGATCGACGACATCGGAACGCAGAGGTGTGTTTCCGGTATGATCATTTCTAAGGAAACAGCGGATATCAGTATTACTACGCCTGCATATCTGCAGTTTGCAAATCAGTCCGACTTCTTTCGTGCAAAGCGAGTGGAGATTAATAATATTCCTGTTCGTTCCTATCATAGAAAACAGATTCTGCGAATTCAGTTTGCAGATATGGATGAGTATGTTCGTTATACGGTTACTTTCCTTCTGAATGAGATATTCGGAACGTTGTTTGGCGACAATCAGGCATATATTTCAGCTGTAACGGAGATTCCGGAGTTTAAAGAGGATGCAGATGCTAATGATCCGTATTACAGACCTTTGTGTTATTCCCTGACGGATAATAGCGAGTTTGCAGGTCAGGGCAGTATCTACATCATTGAGGATAGTCAGGTGGATCTTGGTCTGATGATTGCATTTGAGCGGAATCTGACTAGAATCATGGAAATGATTGCGGATTATCTGCAATGGCATATTGAAAAGACTGCATCCAGCAAGAACGGACCTGAGTACGAAGAAATCGAAGATGCACCCGAAGCAGAACCAGATCCTCCGAAGAAAAAGAGTTTCTTCAGAAAGCTTTGGGAGAAAATTAAGAAGAAGTTCAGAAGAAACAAGCTCTCATCCGAAATGCCTGAAGAGGAAACTGAAACTGCTGATGTAGAGTTTGAGGTAGAAGAGGAAGAAACTGTAAAAACAAAGCAGAGAGCGAGAGAGCCATATTATCGCAGAAACTTCCTTCTGCTCGGCGGTGTTGGTGATGTTCCTTCTTTGAAAATCGGTGAAACACTGAAATACCTCAAGAATCTCGGTCTGGATCACAATTCACTGAAACAGGCGCGTGAAGGCAGGGATATTGCAAAGACTCTGGAGGAAACCTATAATCCCAATAAGACCAACACACATTTCTGCGATTTCTGCGGCGTTGAGCTTGTAGGAACTGAGTTTGAAACACTGATCGATGGCAGAGAACGGTGCATGAACTGCGGCAGAACTGCTGTGAAAACAGCAGAAGAGTTCACTGCAATTTTCAAGTATGTGCTTCGTAATATGGAGTCATTCTTTGAAATTCAGTTCAATTGCGGAATCCGTGTGGAAATGGTCAATGCCCAGAAGCTGCAGCGTGTTCTGAATGAACGCTTTGTTCCTACCAGTGGTTTTGATGCCCGTGCCGTTGGCGTTGCTGTCAGTGATTCCGGCGGTTACAAGATCCTGATTGAGAATGGTGCGCCAAGAACCTCTGCAATCATGACCATTGCCCATGAGCTGACGCACATCTGGCAGTATCTAAACTGGGATAGAAGCTATATCATTAAAAAGTATGGCAAGTCCAAACGTCAGGAAGTATATGAGGGAATGGCTGTATGGGCAGAGATCCAGTATGCGATGCTTATCAATGAAAAGATGGCGGCAAAGCGTATGGAGATCAGTTCTCTCAGAAAACAGGATGAATATGGAAGAGGTTTCAGACAGTATCATGAAAGATATCCTTTCTCAGAAGGCTGCTTTATCAATAAGCCGACACCTTTCCAGTACAAAAACAATCCGCTATAATCAATTTTGTGAAAATAGAGCCTCTGGCAAGGAGGCTCTACACACATAAATCTGTTCATTCAGGAGGAAGTATATGAAAACAAGGGGACTATTCAATACGATTATGGCGACTGCATTGTCTTCTGTGTTGCTACTTCAGAATGGATGGATGCAGGCTTATGCACTTGACAAGAACGCTGAAATCAACGAAGAAAATATTCTTGAAATGCTGGATACCTATGATCCGGATGGAGCATATATTATACATTTTTCACTTGATGAGGGTAATGATATTCTCACATGGTTTGACAACAGTGAAAAGATAATTGATGGCGTTGGTACGGCAGTGCATGAGGAAACGCACAGATACATTCTTCAGAATCATCTTGCAGGAGAGGAAGAAATCTACATTGGTGATGGACAGAGTGTACATGTGACATACACAGAGGTCTTTGACAGCAGCGAAATGGCAGCAGAGGTTTCTTCTGAACTTCAGACCTTTCGTTTTGATAACTATGTTGGTAATCCCGATGCAAATATGGCATCGGATATCGATGGCATTTATGGATTATTGAATGAATTTACAGCATACTGCTGGGATCTGAATAACACAGTGTGCCTGTATGACTATTATAAGGCAGAAGCCAATACCGATGAGGACTGGCTTTCATACATTAACCAGTTTGACAATGGTCGTATGGCGTATTCAGAGTTTAACTACTACATTTTGAATTATCTTGCATATGCACGAGAGAATCATCCTAATGTATATGAGGGGATCGTATCAAATGATGGCTTTACAGAAGCCTATTTAATAATCGAAAATAAGTATCGCAGTCTGATTGAAACTGCAGAACAGTATATAGATGAAATTGTAAAAGAATACAATGGCGAAAAAGACGGAAACGCAATCTACTTTGGTTCAACTGGTACAGCTCTTTCAGAAGAAGATTATGTGAAGCTGGTCAATGAAACAAGCAAAGCTGAGTATCAAGAGATATATCAGACTCTCGGCAAAAATGTTTTGCCAACTGCCGGATTGACTGTAACAACGAGTACAAATTCAGGCAGCAGTTCCCAGACAACAACATCGGTAGCTATATTGACTCCCTATACATACAGCAACATTATTTCCTCTATCGGTTCAGGTGAGGAAGAAGAGAAGTCATGGTTTACCGTGAGCAGTATAGTGCTTGTGACTTTGTGGGGAACTTTTCTCTCTGGAATCATAGTGATTGTAATTGAACTAATTCGAGGAAGTAAAAAGAAGTAGAAGGGAGCCATTGATATGAATGCAGCTGAAAAGAAAAGGAAAAACCGCTTTAAGATGCGGATGATTAAGGTCGGCGTGGTTTTGGCATGCCTTGTTGTACTTGTACTTTTGGGCTTGTTGATTCGCTGGATAGTCTTAAGTATTCAAGGAAATACAAATAAGCTTGATAAAGCATCTATATCTGCATACGAAAAGATCAATAAGAGTATTGTTCAGATTACAGAAGATAGCAGCTATATTGAAATGTCTATAAGTGATAGGAAAGAAATTATTATCGAGGAACTGGAAAGGCTTGAGAGAGAAGGCGCAGTTAATTCAGATTCAATAGTGTATCAGCAAGACAATGAGATGATTTGGTATAAGTGGGGCGATGGCTATGTGGCTGGCATAATGTTATCGGAATTTGGCGAAGATTTATCCGGAAATGCCGATAAAAATGAATTTGTAACTGAATTAGCAAGTGATTTTCCTGGATGGAAGAATCTCACTTCCCCTGACCAATGGAAAAGTGAAATTAATTTTTCCAATGCATCCTATCCCTTTTCAGAGTCTGACTTAATTAATTTAAATCTAAAAGCTAAATATATGTTTGGAATTTGCGATGCTAATGATACCACAAGTGGATATTACAAGTATTTGATTGCATATAGAGGCAATATGCAATCATGGAATAAAAGTCATTTGTCAACAGAGATAGATGAATATTGCACAGTAGATGATTTTAAATTAGGATTGAGTGGGTATAATCTTGTGATTATTGAGGAACATGGTAATTACGACTATGCCAAAACGCCAATGATCTGTACAGAAGAGAGTGTTGGCAACATAGCGCAGTATAGTGATGATTTAAAGAATCAATATATTGCCACAATAAAAGATACATCTGGAAGTACTTGCTATTGGATCTATCCGTCATTCTTTGAACACTATTATTCGGATGGAAAATTGGAAGGTACCATTATTTGGCTTGGAAGCTGCCATGGATATCAAAATCCGGATTTAGCGAATGCATTAGAAGCTTGTGGCGCTGAAGCTGTTGTAGGATTTTCAGATTCAGTTTACACGGCGTATGATGCCTGCTTACATACTGCATTTGTACATAGTTTAATGTGGGGAGATAGTGCTTCTGAGGCTTTATATTTTGCTAAAGATATTTTTAAATATAGTGATACAGATGCCTATGCAGCTAAATGGTACGATTTCAAGGGGAAATGGAAAGAGTTTTTTTCATCTGCAAAGGCAAGGATCAATGTTAAGGGAGAATCAGCAAGACTTATAAATCTTGTAAAGAAGGAAGAACAAGGTAAGCGTTCCATTCAGCTTTCCGTTTTCGCTATGGAAGCAGATAATTTAGATCCGATTACTTCCGGTGATATTGAACTTATAGTGGACAATCCGGAAATAACTTGCACAAATCCCAAGCAGACAATACAGACGGTGGATGGCTCTGTAATCTTCGATCTGACTGTAAATACTAAAAGCAGAACAATTGACTCAAAGTTAACGTGGCAAATCGACGGATATAAGGATTTCACCTATGATAATTATAGCATTGGAACGGATAGCTCTTCTATGAATTTGTGTGATTTAATCTTTGAGAAAGAGGCACAGCAGACAGAGTCACCAACTGAAACTGAGCCTGAGGGAACAACTATGCCGGAAGATATCCATGAGGATGAAGATGAATTTTTTGAGTATCTCGAAGATGATTATGAGGATTATGATTACGGAGTTCCTCTTGAGGATATGATTGCGTGGACATATCATAATGGTCATTTGTACGCATTATTTGACTATGCTGTTTCGGCTAAAGTTATGAATCTTGTATCGTTAGCAGATCCATCCGTTCATCTTGTTACGATTACTGATGCAGATGAACAGTCAGCAGTAGAAGAATTGATCGCTGTTGGCGGAAGAAATATTTATTACACTGGCGGTTTAGTAGATGAAAATGGTCGGATGTATTGGATCAATGGAGAAAGTGCAAATTATGCTAACTGGTACACCGGCTGTCCGGACAGCTATAATGAAGAAGGTTATGATGATATTGTCGTAATCTATCGCGGTGCAGAAAGTCCTGCTGAAAACGATTCTGATTTTGGCATATGGCTTGAAGTTCTTGAGGACGATTACAGTTATCTTGATATCTTTGATTTTGATTTGGATGGAATTACTCGTGGAATCATAATTGAATGGGATGCTCCTGGAGTATACGGACTGGATCAGAATTAAGGAAGAAGTTTATCAATGGGAAGTGCAATATGACAATAGTTGAATTGTTTGATGGGAAACCCATCAATAATATAGTTGGTATCTTGGCTTTCAATCCAGACAAGGTTATCTATGTCGGCGGATATACAAGGAAGCACTTTGAAAGTAAAAAATTGCCTATTTTAAAGAAATACCTTGATAGGAAAGGCTATTCAGCACTGGATATCGAGTATGTTCAGGTCAGACGTGACAGTTTCAAAGATATCATGGAAAAATTTGAAAATATCTATTCTTCCGATTCTGGATGCGTGTTCCATGTGGAAGTAACCGGCGGAGAAGATCTGATACTGATTGGTTTAGGAGCTTTGAGCCAAAGGCACCCCGATATTGAACTATATCAGATTAGCAGCAAGCTGAGAACGATTCGCTCTTTCTCGCTGTCAGCGGATGACGGCAGGAAGCTGGATATTGAATGCAGGAACACTGTGGAAGAAAATCTACTTCTGCATGGTGCGTCAATTATTTCGGCAAACGGTGATGAAACGTTTCCCGGTGGATATCGCTTTGATGCCGACTTTGTACATGACATCAACATAATGTGGGATATCTGCTGCCGGGGATCAAAAAACATGGTAAGCCCCTCTGCTCCGAATTCATGGAATAAGGTCACCATTATGCTTGCAAGTCTGAATGCCGAAGATCCGGACAGGGAAAATCAAAACTTGCTGTGCATTGATGCACAACGCTTCAAGGAAGAATACATGACTAGTATCAACGGCACACTGTTCTATGATTACATATGTTATTTCATCCGCTGTGATTTGCTGGATTGCCGCATTGAATCGGAACATGCTTACATCAACTTTAAGAACGATCAGGTTCGAATGTGCCTGACAAAAGCCGGACTAATTCTTGAGTTGAAAACCTATCTTATTTGTAAGAAGCTTATGGACAGCAGAGATGGCGACTGCCTTACCAGCGTTACGATTGACTGGGACGGTGATGAGAATCTGGCATCCACCATAAAATACCTGTATAATTTGGACGACCCTGATTCCACGATCGATACAACAAATGAAATTGATATTCTGGCTACCTGCGGGCTTATCCCATACTTTATATCCTGCAAAAACGGGAAATTCACTTCAGAAGAATTATATAAGCTGTACTCAGTAGGTGAGCAATTTGGAAAAGGCTACTGTCAGAAAATCATAGTGGCAACAGATTTGAATCATGCTTTGGGTGATGCCAAAAACGTGATATTGCAGAGAGCTGTTGATATGGGAATTCAGATCATAGAAGATGTTCACAAAAAGACGGATGATGAAATAGCTGATGAATTGAAAAAGGTTATGGAATTGCCAAAAATAAAGACTTGTGTATAAAATTGGGAGAAAGGAAATGATTGGATTATGTTTATAAAAGAATACAAGCTGCGTCAGCATTCTATCATGATTCATTTTCAGGCAGGGCACGAGGAGAACGGGTTAAATGTTTGTCTGCGTGCTTCTGAGGTTAAGCCGAAGTTTGATCGATTTTTGGTTAAAAAACTTGGTGGACGGGAGAAAGTTTTGTCAGAATATGGGCAATGGGTTCGTGCTAAGAATGACAATAAAGTTGATTTGTCCCTGAATTACAGAATGACAATCAAATGCAGCAGCAAAAAAATAACAAAATACACGAGTGGAAGAAATGAAGAGTTCAAGCTTCCGGATATGTATTATGGCAATATGAATCAGAAGAAGGCTGACTGGACGGATGATACTATGCGGTATGGTGTATTTTTCAATGATGGCCTTATTGTCAGAATCATTTGCTTTGATGACAGCCTTGAGGAAGAAATTGACAAATATATTGCTGCATTTTTTGTTGTGACAAATTTTGGCACCATGCAGGATAAGGGATTTGGCAGCTTCACGATTGAGAATGCACAGATTCATATCTGCGATACATTATCGAAAAACTTCGACATAGGAACTTGCTATGTGGTTGAAACGAAACAAGAGGGTTATTCCAGTCGAGCACAAAATGAACTATTTGATACGATTAAGCAGATCTATTCCGTGATGAAGTCGGGTCAGAATTTTGTCGGAAGAGATGGAAGAACGATTACGAATAAATACATACGTTCGTTTATCTACCAATACATGCACAAAACACATCATTTAGGAAATGAAAAGGCATGGTTAAAAAAACGGTTAAAAAAACAGGAGATTGTTCCAATCCGCACCACGCACGAACCGCAGGATACCCATGAACACCATCAGCAGAAGGATTTGCAGGAATTCAGATATGTCAGAGCACTGCTCGGCATTGGGGAACAGATGGAATGGATTGAAAGCGAAGACGAACAACGGAGTGATAGGCCCAGGAGAGAAAAAATTACGATTGAAGACACGACCAAAACAGGTGCAATCGAAAGATATGCTTCTCCTGTTTTCTTCAAAATTATTGGCAACAGAATCTATATCACTGCGAAACAACCTGACTGGAGAATTTTTGGCCATAAATTCAAATTTACAAATCAGGGCTATACCAAGGAAAAAAATAATAAATCGCCAAGAAAAGGACGTTCGGACTATATCAGTACACTTACAGCAGCTGAAGAAAGTGAGTTTGACATGGCGGATTTTCTTAATGAATTCATGCTGTACTATAACAATAATTATGACAAAGGCAAACTTAGGAAACGATATCGAATGGAGGCGGGAAGATGACTACGTATTATGTTGGCATAACCATCGGACCAATTATTGAAACGCTTCTGCTTGCTTCACGACCGGCTTCTTTATGGTGCGCAAGTGCCATGTTTTCATGGCTGAGTGAGGATATTTGCAACAGAGCTTTGCGTATAGGCGGTGACATTATATCACCCTATTATCCTAATGAAAAGTCTTTGGAGCATTACAGTGTTGTTTCGGAAGGTGTAGGAAAGTATCATGACCGAATCATATTTAAGTTAGATGCAGAGAATATAGATACACTGAAAGTGCGTATTGCAGATCTTATCGAAGATTCAAAAGAAGCCCTTGCAGATGAACTTGTCTCAGAGCAGCTCGCAGAAAAATCAGGTGTGCCGAAGGAGGAACTTGAAGATGTATTGAAAAAATATTTGCAGATTCATTACATAATTGAAGAAAAGTCCGATGATAGCGTCAAAAATTGCATTCTGAGACTTTCACCATATCTTGATGCTGCAGAACTTTGTCCGACATTTAAGGTGAATCAAACCATACAGCCTATTGCAACACTCTTTGAAGGCAAGGATGATGAGCATCACAACAATCTTGTCAAGCTGTGTTTTGAAATTGAAAACGGCAATACATCAGTTTTCGATAAAAATAAAAAAGTCAGAGATATTGAAAGTATTGCGAATTCTGATACCAGTAGTGACAGAAAAATCTTCAATTACTATGCTGTTGTACAAGCTGATGGGGATTCTATGGGGAGGCTGCTGTCTTCACTTGATTCTGACGAAAAGGTGAAGAAATTTTCGGAACAATGCCTGAATTACACCACAGCAGCGGCTGCACAAAAGATTGTAGACTTCGGCGGAATGACGATCTATGCCGGCGGAGATGATCTGCTGTTTATCAGTCCGCTTGAAAATCAGCAAGGAAAAACTGTATTTGAGCTGTGCACGGAAATAGGAAAAACATTTGCAGAAACATTTGAAGACAGTGGTGTCACTCTGTCGTTTGGAATTTCCGTAAATTACAAGCATTTTCCGCTCTATGAAGCGTTCAAAGATGCATTGCATATGCTTGAAACTGCAAAATCCGTGAAAACAGACGATGAAGTGAAAAATAAAACGGCAATTCACATCCGAAAAGCCAGCGGTCAATCGGTCAAATTTCGCTTCACAAATCAAGGCGTGATTTACAAAAATCTTCTGACTTTGTTAGAAAATCAAGTCGATTCCATTGTACTTAACTCAATCCTCTATAAAATTGGATTATACTGTCCAATACTGGCAGCGGCACTTTCTTCTGGACAGAATATGGAGGAAACATTTAAGAATCTTTTTGACAGCGAGTATCACAATACAGTCGAGAAATTCATTACAAGTGTTCAGAAAGCACTTGTGGATATATATACGGCTGTAAAAGGAAGCAGCACAAAAGACTATGCACTTGAAAAAATGTTTGAGAAGCACATAAATTCTGACGAAGAGACAGCCATTGATCTTCTTTATAGTATACTTCGGACTGCAAGATTTTTTAGAGAAAAAAGGAGGTTGAAAAATGGATAAGAAAACGTATAAGTATCTGATCACTTTTACGCCTATGGAGCCGTACTTTTTCGGCGGTGAGCGTACATTTGGATTTGGAAAAGAGTCGGACAGAAAGCCTCCGTATTATATCGTATCCGAAAAAAATCCATCGCAGCCGACTCTGTTCGGAACGCTTCGGTATATCATTCTGTCCCAGAATAATGCGCTTTTTGATCAGAAAGATGCAGCAAAAGCAGGAGAGCTTGTTGGCGCGGAAAGCTTCTCTTTTCAAAAAGCCCTGACTTATGCGGAAGCGCCTGCACAGAATTTTGGAATCATTAATTGCATTTCTCCACTGTTTTTGATAAAGGCTGGAGAATGGTATGTTCCAACGCCATTCGACCATAAGCCTGGAGAGAAGCGAGCACCCAACCGCTTTTATACGCCTTTTACAATGAAAAGCACATCGGTGGCATTCGGAGACGGCTTCACTCTGCATCCCTCAGATTATTATGCAAAGGAAAGGTATGGCGGCGGTTATGTATCACTTACCGATCAGAAGATTCTTTTTGACGATGACATTTTTATTTCAGACGTAAGAACGGGAATTAATTCCCACAGAACGGAGAATACATCAAATGGCATTGAGGACGACGGCTCTTTTTTTAAAAAGGAACGTTATACGCTAAAAGAAGGTATCTCATTTGCTGTGACTGTGGAACTGTCGGATATTATTGCAAAAGAAATGAAAGAAATGCCTATAACGGCTGTAGTATATATGGGACAGGACAAATCAGCATTCTGCTGTGAAATCACAAAAACGGATAAAGATCTTGTCAAGGAAACAGAGAAAGCTCTTGGCGGAAGCGGAGGTGTGCATAGAAAATATGCACTTTCTGATATTCTGCCGGTTGGAGACAGTTTTGATGGATGCGGTTGTGCATATTATATTGCAGATACTGCTGTTTTGCGGAATCTTGAATCAATGTCCTATACCGGCCATGCCCTTGGAAGATATAAAAAATCAGAGAAGCTGTATAAGCTGATGCGTGCCGGCTCGGTATTCTTTACGGAACAGGATTTCTGTTCGAATGAAGCATTGCAAAAAATCGGTATGAATATTCTTTGTGATTTAAAAGGAGAAAATATATGAAAGCAATCATTTACAAGCTCACTTGCTTGACAAATCTTCATGTTGGAAATGGAGAGTCGAACTTTGACATTATTGATAATGCGGTTGAAAAAGATCCGGTTACAGGACTGCCAACGATCAACTCATCCGGTGTCAAAGGTGCACTTCGACAGTACTTTATGGAGCGAAAAATTGAGGAGAAGATTATTACAGATATTTTTGGTTCGGAGCAAAAGAAATCTCAGGGCACCGGAAGTATGCCGGGAAAGGTCAAGTTTTATCAGGCAGATTTGCTCGCACGTCCGGCACGTGCTTCGCAGGGAGACCGAACAAACTATATGGTTACATCGGATGAAGCAATTTCGATTTTTAATCAAAAAGTCGAAATATTCGGCGGTACGCCAATCAGTAATGACAATGTGAACTGCGACAACTTCGGGGTGGAAGGCTTGACGATTTCCAGCGTTGCAAATATTTCACTGATTGATGGTTGCACAGTAATCTTAGGTGATAGCACATTGAGAGATCTGCCTTTGCCCGTTCTTGCAAGAAATCAACTGGAAGATGGAATCAGTAATAATCTATGGTATGAGCAGGTTGTTCCTCATAAGAGCATTTTTACCTTTGTCGTATCTTCGGACTATGAGAATGTGCTGCAGAGTTTTGCAGATGTTCTGAAGAAACCTGCATATATCCAGTTTGGCGGAAATGCATCTATTGGCTATGGACTTTGCCGTGTCGAGAAAATAGGAGGCTGCGATGAACCGAGATGAAATGATTGCAAGAGCAATCTCTGTACTTGATACTGCAGGGATTGTGAAGAAAGATAAAAATCCAGAAAAACTGTACATTGAAAAAGCGTTCCGGGGACAGATTTCATCCTTTGGTGCGGCTGTGGAAATGGGAAGTCTTTTGTCTGCAGTGGCATTCTTCTCGTCCCAAGGCAGTTCGCCTACTGACCGCACCAAGCTGATGGAAGCAATCTATCTCCTGCTTACCGGGAACGAAAAGAAAGATATCAAGGAGAATGAAACACTCCTCCGATATGTTGCACAAAATCCAAATAATCAGCAGTTAAAGCGTGAAGTCATCGATGCGGCAGTTGCAATAAAACTTGCTATGAATGCTTATGAACTTCGGGACGTTAAAAAAGGTGGTGATGAAGGTGAAAAGCAGGAATCTTAATTACTGCTATTATGTGGAGTACTATGAGCATCAACAGCTCAGATTTACAGAACCTCAGAGTGATGATACGGCTGCTGTGCTAAAAAAGAATAATAAGTGCTTGACTGATTATGAGGCAAGCAAAAACGAACTTATGACATCTTTGGCGGATATCCTTGTGCTTAACAAATTTGAGCTCCAGACCGTGTATCCCGGCTTGCTGATCGGTGTTGGAATCGCACATGGTTTTAACGGAAAAGGAGAGGCTGCACTCGGATTGTGTCTCGACTATGTGACCGGAATGCCGTACATTCCCGGTTCTTCAGTAAAGGGCGTGCTGAGAAGTGCATTCAAACATCCTGAGTATATCAAGGAACTTTTGAAATCTGTTAAATTTCAGGGTGCGGACAGTATTGACGTTCATGAGCTTGAAGCACATATTTTTGGAAATGCACTGGAGGGAAAACAATATTCGGTGAAGCCTTCTGAAACGGATACTTTTTTTGATGCTGTTGTTGTTTCAACCGGAAAACTTCTTGCAACCGATGCAATCACACCGCACAGAGGCGATGAGGAACTACTGGAACTTGCCGCACCAAACCCTATTACGATGATACGCATTCGTCCCGGCGTCCGATTCCTGTTTCAATTTTCTTTGCATAAAGTTACGATGAAAGTAACGGCAGATCAGAAATTGAAGCTTTTCCAAAAAATAATCGAGGACTTCGGCATTGGTGCAAAGACAAATGTCGGATACGGAACTTTTGAGGAAGTGCAGAAAATTGATCCAACCATCTGTCCGAATTGCGGAGGACATAAAAATGCTAATTATCCCTTGTGCCAGAAGTGCGCTCAATCAACGCAGAACAGCAGACAGTCAAACAATCGTAATCGACGAAATAGGTAGAAAGGATTACACTTATGAGTAATGAACTTACGTATAGTTATCATACATTTTTATTCCCGTTTATCTGGAAAACAGAGCCTGAAATTACACTGGGAAAGTTTGAGGAAATTCTTCAGATAGGAAAGAACTGGACGGAACGCAAATGGAATGTGCTGATGCAAGCACAGGATGTCAGTAAAGATGAAAAGAAAAAGGATGAATGGTTTCAAAATTATGCGGCATATCAGTATTTTACCACAGCTGCGAACAATGCGATTTTCAATGCAGACGGAATGGGCGTTGTCAGGTGCTATGTATTAAACAAGAAAAACGGCATTTATAATATCCGCAAGAATAAAGAAACACTGACACTTCAAATCAATCAGATTCGTTTGAACGTCTATGAAGCCGGAATTGCGATCATGATTTTTGAACTGGAGTACAATCCGGAATCCGAGTCGGACAGAACGCTTGATAATGTAAACAAGATCAACGAGTACGGAAGGAGAATTAACTTTCCATTTTTAATGGAGAGTTCACACCCACTATGTGCAGACTGGATCTCCGTACAATTTGATGGAAGTAAGGAAATCAAAGAAGACTTTTTGGGAACTGCTAAAAATATTAAGAAGCATATTCAGGGTGATGAAAAAGGCTGCCGATGCTCACTTAATTATGTCATGAAGCCAATACAGGATATTCTTGACGGCGGTCAGAAAATAATCACTTCCAATCCTGCACACAGAGACAAGTATGGTAAGTTTCTAATTAAGCCTTGTACGGACGACAGAATGTTTGTGTGCTGTGCGATTCAGGATGCTGCTTTAAGTCAGGAATTGAAAGGAGTTGGCAGTAAAGGTATAAGCTTTCTGAAGGATGTTAATGTGCGGAAAGCAGACGGTGACGGTGATGAAGCCACACTGTCGAGCCGGTTGTACAAGCTGATCTTTGTCGAAAACAAGTTGACGTGTCAGGACAATACGATGAAGCAGAAGTTGTTGAAAGCTTGTGTGTATAGGCGGTGGATCAACTATGGTACCGTACACGGCATGACGCATCATTCTTTTGTTATGGTTAATAATGGAAAGGATATACCTTCGATTAATGCATTCCTTACAGAGTATGTTCAAATGGCAATTCTCGCACTTGCACAGCGTTCCGTACTGCTGATGCTGGAGGATGAGGCTGCGGAAATTTCTAACAGCTTTAGTGATGAGAATGTAATTTCACATGAAGAATTGGAAGAGATAGAACGCTTGCAGGAAAAATATGTAAAAATTCAGAATCAGCTTTTACTTTCTGAAATTACGGTACAGGAACAGGGAGTTGAACTCTATGAAATGCTAAGAGAACAGCTGTATATTAAAAAAAATATGGATGATCTTGACGGTGAAATGAATAACCTGCGTGACATTTCAAATATCGCCAATGCAAGACTTGAACGGCAAAGCGATGCAGATGAAGAAAATAAATTCAATATGCTTGGTTTGCTTATGGGCTTACTTGCACTTGTTGAACCCTTGGCAATGATATTTACGAAAAACGACGAAGACTGTTGGGAAGGTTTGGTTTGGTTTTTTATATCTATAATTGTGGTGGCTGTCATTTTGTTTAAATATAGGCCATTCAAAAAGAAAAAATAAATCGAGCATTTTCTTTTAGGTATTTTTAAAAATGACGCGAATTCAGAAGCATTGATAAAAAGTTGAAAAATTATGAGAGTAATTAAAAGAATGAATATATCGTTAGGTGACTATAATGTCAGAATTACTTTTAAAAATATGCAGCGATGAAAATATTATTGATGCTTGTAACTTCCTATTAAAGAAGAAAGACTCGTGTGGCACAGATGGGATGTTTCTATCTGAACTTCCGGATTATCTTGTCCATAACAAGCCAATTTTCGTCAATAGTATACTTGATGGAAAATCGAGGAGAATGACATCTTGCTGCGATGAATGTAGCCGTATTTCTATGCGGTTTTAGTCGTATTTCGCTATATTTTCTGTCGATGATCTACCGTTTTATGCCGGAGAGATTATTCTGCGTATTTTCGCTTTTTTTAAGATTAAATAAAAATTTATCGACAGAAAAATCGGGGTTGACAAAAGGTTTTTTTTGTGATAAACTATAAAAAACAACGGAAATTCCGTTGTAAGACATTACCTATTGAGGAATTGATACGCGGATTCCAATCAATGTTTCAAACTGTTCCTTGTGACAGTAAGACATTACCTATTGAGGAATTGATACATTTGCAATGACAATGGTGGTTGACTGAGAGGTGCGATTAAGTAAGACATTACCTATTGAGGAATTGATACAGTCTTGCATTTTAGAACGTGACGAGGTATAGAAACGTAAGACATTACCTATTGAGGAATTGATACGCCCTCTTCGTCTAGAGGAATCATATAAAAAACTATCCAGTAAGACATTACCTATTGAGGAATTGATACCAACAGCGAAAGTTGTCTTTGGGAAATCTGCATTATTGCGGTAAGACATTACCTATTGAGGAATTGATACTTTTCCTTCACTTTTAATATCTCATTTCGTTTTATTATGTAAGACATTACCTATTGAGGAATTGATACGATTTTAAACCATTTTTAATGTTTTTTGCACAGCAGGTAAGACATTACCTATTGAGGAATTGATACCCGTCAATTATATACAAGTAGTTTTTATAGCCTGTGCCAAGTAAGACATTACCTATTGAGGAATTGATACATTAGTTGATTTATTACAAATTTGGAATATCCTTTTTTCTGTAAGACTTTACCATTATGGGATTGATACTTCCTTATAATGGATTTCATCCGCCTTTGTTCTAAGCTTGTTAACACATTACCATTGAGAAATTTGATATAGGAGGGACATGATGCAAATAGTGCTTACATGCCAAAATACCGGAATAATTGATATTCCGGTAAATTATAATTATTATGTTCAATCAGCCATCTTTAAAATTTTAGCAGACGAAAATTCTGATTATGCTGAATATTTGCATAATATCGCAGATGGTAGTAAGACAAGATATAAATTTTTTACATTTGGCTCGCTAATCGGAAAAAGTCATTTTTACAATAAAACGCTTTACTATGAAGGCGGCATTAAGCTTGAAATAAGAAGTGTGTCCAATGAGTTTTTGCAAGTTTTAGCCAATTCTATACTGAATGGCAACAAGCTGTGTATAGGAAAGCATTGTTTGTCGATTAAAGACGTTGATATAAGGGGTTATACTGTTCCTGACACACTGCTTAAAATTCGCACATTAACGCCAATTGTTGCAAAAAAACAAACAGAAGATAATCATACAGAATACTATTCTCCGCAAGATGTAAGATTTATAAAGCGAATTCGTGAAACGTTTGAAAATAAGTATAACGTTTTTGTGGGTCAAGTTCAGCATTCTTCCATTGATATTTTACCGCTTAACTTTGGTAAAAAAGTGGTAACAAAATACAAAGATACTTGGATTACAGCGTACCATGGCACATTTGAGATTTGTGGGAGCACAGAGTGTTTACAATTTTTATATGATGTTGGTCTTGGAGTGAAAACATCACAGGGCTTTGGGATGTTTGAAGTTATTTAAAAATCAATATTGTGGTTGTTTTTATACGATGGTTTTAAGTTTGAAGTATATCTGAAATAATGAGCTTTACAAGTGTCGATTCCGTAAAAATATTCATTACTTGATAAAATTTCAATTTCATGCTGCAATATTTACAACATGAAGAACGATGCCAAGTAATTCAGGTATCATTCTCTTGGAGTTTGGCTGCATGGCTGTATTTCTATAAGAAAACGATAATTGAACCCCCAATAAAAATGCACCCTTCAATTATTCAGAGGGTGCATTGTATCAAAATTGGAGTCTTTAGCCATATTCGCACCCCAATTTTGATACAAAGTTGGGGTGCATTTTCATGCCCTCGCAATGTCGTAAATTCGAGGAAAACGGGCAATCGGAAAACGATTACTTCTCAATACAGCCTTAAAACCTGCTGAAAAACCGAAAAAAGCTGAAAATGGGGTGCCAAAGTGAAAACGATAGAAAAAGCTATCGTTTTCTTTTTGGCACTTTTTTCGATAGAGGGGTGCATTTTGAAAAGCAACGTAGATACGAGGAAAACAAGCATTATGGATGCGTTCAGAGCAGCCGTACTGTGGGAATTGCAAGCTGTAAATTACAGTTAATTATCTTTATTATGTTCAAGGTTGACTCTGCGAAAAAATCTCTGTAAATTCAAAAACTGTGATAAAAGTGATATA
>OGDF01001751.1_pt1 | contig 31365 bp, 30 predicted proteins | sample 1570141 | NCBI WGS metagenome assembly OGDF01 (sample SAMEA4370581, study PRJEB24528) | human gut metagenome | reverse complement strand
CTATTTCTTATCATAAAGATTTACTTTCCATAGACACAAGAATTTTTACACCCTCCTTTTTTGGAAAGAACTCATTTCTGAACAAGAGATTTGTAAGAACATATTATCTATTCAAAGGATCGTCATATCTTTATCGGTAGAGCATTCTGCCTGGAAGATTAGTTGCTCTTTCCTTGATTTCAGTTCTTTCCGTTCCGTAACTTTAGCTTTGAGTTTCTTTTTAACGGTGTTGTATTTATTTAGTATTGGATTTGATCTGTACATGTTTGTGGCATCCGACTCTGAAAGTAACCTTCCTGTTTTTCCGATTCTTCATCCTGCATCCATGCATGATTCCCACGGATTTCTTAATGCTTTTTCAGGATGAAACGCATTCTTACGGATTTTCATGTAGAAAAACTCCTGCTTGATTCTGCCCATGACGCAATGCCTTATTATCAGTACTGCAAGCACAACGGTATCATACCTTTTATCGACCTGAATGAAAAACGTAGGATCAAGGAAAAATACAAAGACGACTTTACCATTGGAAAGGATAGCATTCCTGTCTGCAAAACCGGCAGCCGTTGTCCCCTTGTCAGTCGCAAATATGGCTGTTCCTGCGACTCTTCGTGTTCTGGTTCAAAATACGGAAGAACTGTACATTTATCCAGGAAAGATAATCCACATCTTATAAATATACCGACTCGTGACAGTGAGCAATGGAAAAAGGAGTAAAATGCCAGAGTTTCGCTGGCATCATACTATTATAAAAGTGTGGAAAGCCTTATTTTCCTTATATTTTTTAGAAAAAACACATAAAAGAAAAACGAAAGAAAGCTTGACTTGTCTGCAGGTGAAATATATACTAAAACAGATTTATCTAAAAAGGGGATACGCATCTCGCGGAGAAGAAGTTTCACCCGAACGTGTGCTGTCATGTATCGAAGATACATGATAAAAGCTAAAATACTTTCAGTATCATATAAAAAGAGATCAGGAGGGATCAAATGAAAAAGAGACACGTACAAAAAATGTTGACAATGGCATTGACTGCAGCAGTGATCTGCAGTTCAGTACCGGTATCTGCGGAGACCGTTTCGGAGAATGAAACAGCCGTGACTGTAGATACAGCAGCAGAACAGGAAACGGCAGAAAAGCCGGAGCTGGAAGCAGATCAGGCAGAAACGAAAGATACAGAGGTTGAGGATGGAAAAGAAGGATATCTGTCCTATTGCATTTATCAGAAACCGGATGAAACAAAATATGTGGAAATAACAAGGTGTGATTATAATGCAAAGGGAGCTGTAGAAATACCCACGAAAATTAAGGATATTAAAGTAACGAGCATAGGGAATGAAGTATTTTTTGGCTGTAGCGAGTTAACCAGCATAGAAATCCCGTCGAGTGTAACGAGCATAGGGAATTTTGCATTTTCTGGCTGTAGCGGGTTAACCGGCATAGAGATCCCGTCGAGTGTAACGAGCATAAGGGATCAAGCATTTTCTAGCTGTAGCGGGTTAACCGGCATAGAGATCCCATCGAGTGTAACGAAGATAGGGGAAGCTGCATTTTCTGGCTGTAGCGGGTTAACAAGTATAAACGTAGAAGCTGGCAATGAGGTCTATGACAGCAGAGATAACTGTAATGCCATTATAAAAAAAGCGACGAATACTCTTATACAGGGCTGTAAAAACACAAAAATCCCGTCGAGTGTAACGAGCATAGGGTATTATGCATTTTATGACTGCAGCGGGTTAACCGGTATAGAGATCCCGTCGAGTGTAACGAGCATAGGGGATCTTGCATTTTGGTTCTGTAGCGGATTAAAAGATGTATATTATACAGGCACACAGGAACAGTGGAATGCAATCAGCTTTGGTAGTGGCGGTGATGTATTAAATGTTTTCGGAGCTTATGATGAAGACTTGCGTCAAAATATCTCAATTCCTTTTACCTTGCACTGTAACTATTCACGACCGAAACCAGATGTGCCTGCGGCTGGAACATCTCTGAAAGAGAAAACAGGCAGGGAATTTAAGGTGACAGAATCAGATGGTTTTGAAAGTAAGCCATCAGTAACGCTTACAAAGCTGTCTGCCAAGGAGAAAAAGGCAAAGAAGGTTACAATTCCCAAAACCGTTACAATTAACAATGTGAAGTATCAGGTGACAGGCATTGCGGCAAAAACATTTAAGAACAGTAAGAAGCTGCAGACAGTTGTAATTCCTGACACGGTTACAGAGATCGGAACCGGCAGTTTTGAAGGCTGCAAAAAGTTAAAGAGCGTAACGATTGGAAAGAATGTAACCTCTATCGGAAAGAATGCCTTTAAGAATTGCAAGAACCTCAAGAAGATTACTGTGAAGAGTACAAAATTAAAGAAAGTCGGAAAAGGTGCTCTCACAGGCATCAACAGAAAATGCGTTATTAAAGTACCGAAGAAACAACTGAAGTCTTACAAGCGTCTGTTCAAAGGAAAGGGGCAGAAGAAATCTGTGAAGATCAAAAAATAGACGATAGAAGAATCCGAAAGAAATTGCGAAAAAACCGGGTTTGTCAAGTTTTTTGTGTAAGTTTTAAGAAAAAATTTTATGGGGAGGGGAACCTCCCCATTGTTAGAGTTTTATACTTTTACAAATTAACTTGTCAAAGCATCCTTGACAAGCATCTCCATTTCATCGTTTAAAGCTCTGGATTCCTGTACCAGGGCATAGTCCAGACAGGTATCGGAGTTGTATTCTTTGATGGTCTGGGCAAGTTTCCGGAGAGCAGCCATTGCCCGTTCCGGTTCCTGCAATTCTGTCAATAAGGCAGCATAATTGTTGATTTGGGGAATGCTGTCATTGGTATAAAGCAGTCGGTAACGGCACTATTTTCATTGTCTTTCAAAAGTTGCTTCATCTCCAGGATAATCTCTTTCATACCTTTCTTGTACTGGTATTTCTCCATATATGGGAAGACATCCTCCAGAAACAGCAGGTACTTGGTCAGATTATCTTTTTCTATCATCCGCAAGATATTCCCGACTGTCTGGAACAGTTTTTTATAATAGCTGATGTCTGTTCCATGCATCAGACAAATTTTTTGCAGAGAATCGAGCAAAGTATGGCAGCCCGGAATATTTCAGGATCAGATGCACATTTTGTCAACAGTAATCGTTGTATAGCACAGAAGAGGCAGGAAATTGAAATAATTCTTACAAAGCTTTTTGTATGCATTAAAAAAGGTTGATGTTTCACCGGAAGAAGTAGTAATAGATCAGCATTGACGAACATATTCGGTGGAGATATACTATAATCAGGACTTTTATAGACAAAATCAGATTTTAGATTGGAAAAGCTAAAACAGTAAAAGTCATGAGGGAGGAGACAGGGGTATGCAATATCGATTGTCGGAAAAAGAAAAGCAGATCGTCTCTCCGGTCAAAAAGGACTGAACCCGAAGACAAAGCTTAGTGGCAAAATATCTGTAAAAAGAAAGGAGAACAAATGAAAATTCGAGATCTGAAGGCAGTGATCGTTGATGATGCAGCTGTAAAATCGATACATATAAAAAGAGCTTTACAGTTCTGTGGTGTGGAAAATATTGTGATGTTTGACCATCAGAAGGCCTTATGGGAATATCTGGAGACAAGCGAAGCGGATCTGATTGTTACAGACATGCACTATCCACTGGCGAAAGGAGAAAAGGAAAATGAAGAGGCAGGATTTATTCTGCTGGAAAAGATGAAACAAAGAGAGCATCCGATACCGGTGATCATCTGTTCCTCGCAGAATTATCGCTCGCCGGATGCACTGGGGACGGTATGGTACAATAAACTCAGAGATATTGAGTTTGATTTTAAAGAAATTTTGGAAAATACCAACTGGGATCAGTTTCAGAGCTGAAAAAGCAGGAGGTTCTGGAATATCTTACGGAGTTTGAACGCAGAGAAGCATTCCCCCCGCTTCAAGTGTGCAGAGCACTAAGCGGTGGGTGAGGGGGGGATGCTTATGTCAGTGGGAGTTGAAAGCTCCCACTGACAGGTCGCGAAGCGACTGCGTTCATGAGCAAGTAGCGAAGCGGATTGTGAATGTCCACTTTACCTGTATCAGGAAGTATCGGTAAATGGAAAAGAATATCTTCTGGTGCAGGGAGGACTTAATATTATGAAGAATTCTACTCTCAGGCGAATATGCCCAAATAAGGGAACTCAGATGTAATTGGAAAATCCCTTTCCGATGATCTCACTGCTTTTGGTAACGGTAATAAAAGCAGTGGGTTCATTTTTTTTGATAAAACGCTGCAGCAGAATTGCCTGATTGACATCGACAACGGTCAAAATAACGGTTCTCTGTGTATGAGAGTAGGCTCCCTCGGCATGATAAGTGGTTGCAGTGTGACCGAGTTCTTCTGTAATAAAATCGCAAATTGGTTCTGGATAATCACATACAATAGTAAAGAACTTGTTCAGCTTCATGCGTTCGATCATTTTGTCGATGACCAGTGTCTTTGCCATCAGCCCAAGGATGGAACAAAGTCCGGTCAGAATGTCAAAAACGAAGAATGCCATAACTACAATGAGCAGGTCGCAGAGCAGCAAAGCGGTGGAAATGTTCATCGTGGAGTACTTTTTGATGATCATGGCGATGATGTCTGTCCCGCCTCCGGAGGCGTTCTCGAAAAAGAGCAGGGCAGCTGCGATTGCCGGCAGCAAGATCGCAAAGCAAAGCTCTAACGAAATCTGATCGGTCAGCGGTCCTGACATCGGGAAAAGATGCTCAAAAACATTTAATAGTACCGAAGAGAGAACGGTGACGTAGGCTGTTTTCAGTCCGAAGTTTCTTCCAAGAAAAGCGAAACCGACCACCAAAAGAACCAGGTTGATGACCAGGTTGATTACAGAGGCAGTAAAGGGAAGAAATTTTGCAAAAACAACAGCCATTCCGGATACTCCGCCGAAAGAAAAATTATTTGGAAATTTAAAAACATAGATGCCGATATCCATAATGAGTACGGCAACGGTAATAATAAAGTATTCTTTTAAAGTACGGGAAACGGAAGATGTGTTTTCCTTATTTTGTTCCATAGAAATCCTCCTCATTTGTATGAATCCAGATATACAGCACCTTATTATACGCCCTGTTCTTCTTCCTGACAAGCGAATTTCTTTGACCGGATGAAAAAATTCTGTTAGAATAAAATTAAAATGCCAAAGCACATTACCAGACACCAGAAGATGCCTGTGAATTGCTTCGTTACAAAGTAACTTTTTAACATTCAGGAGAAACAAATGATTACTTTAAATGACTATTTATATTCCGGAGATACGATCTTCCGTATTCTGCAGCAGTATACCGATGCACTGCGAAAAGAGGCAAGAAAAAGTCACAATGAGATTGACATGGCACACAGCAATTTTCTGATTCTGATTAAGGGGCTGCTGGAACACAATGATTTCCTGACTGCTCAGTCACAGCAAATCCGGGAATTTTATAAATATATGGCAAAACAGTATCCGTACCTTGCTTTTACTTTTAAAGGAAGGATCAAATCGCTGATCCGTGCAGAAGAAAAATTCAACGGTTATATTGTCTCTTATATTTATGACTACTATACAAAATACGGTAAGTACCCGTCAGTGAACAAGCTTAAGAGCCGCCTGAGCTGTTTTCGTGATTTTATCGCATACCGCATCGTGATCTGTATGCCGAAATGTCACCTGAAACAGGGAGAAGATCTGGAAACGGAGGAGCTGAAATGCCTCTATGAGATCGCCAATGCTCTGCCGGGATTTCTTGAAGAGCGTGGCTTTGATGCAGAAGATGCAAAAGGAGTCAAACTGAGCACTTCCCCGCTCTTAAATGACGATGTAAAGCCGTATTATCGCGATTATGTATGCAACAAAAGCCACAATGGATATCAGTCCCTTCATATTACATTTTACGACAACAGTTCCAGAAGTTATATGGAACTGCAGCTGCGTACCAAGCGGATGGATGATATTGCCGAGATCGGACCGGCGAACCATCTGGAATACGAAAAACGCCAGGAAAAGGAACGTATCCAGCGAGACACGATCCCGAAAGGTGAATGCATTTATTTTGATGAAGCATATGAAAGAGGCATGAAGCTTCTGAATCTGGATCTGACAAAAATAGACGTTAATATGTTCACGGCGATGAGCAAGAGCCTGATCAACGATGGCTGCGGACTGTACCATGGCAGACTGATCCTGCCGTATGAGCACCTGTCACGTTTCCAGAATGATCTGATCGATTAAAAGACATCAGGAATCTTTTACCTGTGTTCCGGCAAAAGAAAGAAAAGCCTCAACGCTGTTGTTTAAATATTTGCCCTTTTTCCATACAAGTCCAATATCCTGATAAATCAGCGGGACGACCGGGATCTTTACGAGATTGCGGTCGTTTTTTAATAGAGAAGAATAAAGAAAAGCACCGCCGAGATTATTAAGGACGAAGGAACGGATCGTGTAAAGCTGACTGGCATAAAGCAGGATATTTGGCTTCAGACCGGCATTTTCGAACAGGGCCAGCAGTGTTTTGTTCAGCACAGAATCGGTATTGTAAAGGATCAGAGGTTCTTCTTTCAGCATTTCAACCGTCACTTCTTTTTCTTTTGCAAGAGGATGTTCTTTTGATACGCAAAAGACAATGTGATCCTGCTGCATCCGCAGGGTATTCATCTTATCAATATTGTAAAAATGCATATTGACCAGTGCCAGATCCAGCACCTCTTCCTGAACCAGGTCGGCGGCACGCATGGAGCCGTATTCGGACAAAATGACCGGAATATCCGGATATTCTCTGCGAAAGAAAAGAAGCAGATCCGGAAAAAATATAGTGCTGAGCAGAGGCGGGATCCCGATGCGAAGGGACGGTTTCTGTTTTCCGAGATCATAAAGTTCGGATGTGGTCTGGCGGAACTGTGTAAGCAAATGATTTGCCTTCTGATAAAAAATCTCCCCTTCTTTTGTCAGGGACATATGATTTTTTGATCGGATAAAAAGATTGATGGAGTATTCTTTCTCCAGTTCTTTGATCGCATTGGATATGGCAGGCTGGGTGACATAAAGCTTCTGGGCGGCCTGTGTGATGCTGTGGTACTGACAGACGGCACAGAAATATTCTAACTGTATCATTTTCATTTGACAGCAATCCTTTCTTGATATTCTGGATATATTGGATGCACAAAAAAAATATGCACATCTTTTCAGGCAGTATTCGGACATAATTCACAAAAACAACCCCTATTTTATAGGCTATTATAGCATATTTTTTAAACGAGTTGACGAAAAATCCGGTTTTTTATAAATATTTTTTATGCGTGCATTTATTTTCGTAAATGTACAGCGAAAAATACAAGTGCTATACTGGCACCATCAAAGAAAACCACCGGTGGTAAAGCGAAAACAGCAAAACAAAAAGCAAAACAGAAAATTGGGGGTAATACAAATGAGTGCAACAACGATCACATTATTGTTCCTCCTGTTTGCGGTAATCATGTTTGTACTGGAAAAAATACCGCTGGGGGTAACATCGATGATCGTCTGTATCGGGCTGGTTGTAACAGGAGTCCTGGATATCAAAACAGCCTTTGCGGGCTTCATCGACAGCAATGTCATTTTATTTGTGGCAATGTTTATTGTAGGAGGTGCCCTGTTTGAGACAGGGATGGCGAACAAGATCGGCGGGATCGTAACAAAATTTGCGAAGACAGAACGGATGCTGATCGTAGCCATTATGGTCATCGTCGGATTTATGAGCGCTGTGCTTTCCAATACCGGAACAGCAGCGGTGCTGATCCCGGTTGTCATCGGGATTGCTGCCAGATCCGGATACAAAAGATCACGCCTTCTGATGCCGCTGGTCTTTGCAGCGGCGATGGGCGGCAACCTTTCTCTGATCGGGGCACCGGGCAATCTGATCGCCCAGAGTGCACTGGAAGAGATCAACATGGAATTCGGATTTTTTGAGTATGCGATCGTCGGACTTCCGATCCTGATCATCGGCATCCTGTTCTATGCAACCATTGGTTACCGTCTGCTTCCGGATCATGATGTGACAGAGGAGAGCGGGTTTGATACCGCCAAAGATTTCAGTGACGTTCCGGCATGGAAACAGTGGTTATCACTGATCGTACTGGTACTTACACTGCTGGCGATGATCTTCGAGAAGAAGATCGGCATCAAGCTTTCCATTTCCGGATGTATCGGGGCACTGATCCTGATTCTGACGGGTGTCATTTCTGAAAAAGAAGCATTGAAATCCATTGATCTGAAAACGATCTTCCTGTTTGGAGGAACGCTTTCGCTGGCATCTGCACTGGCAGAGACCGGAGCGGGTGAAACGATCGCCAACACGGTGATCGGGGCACTGGGAAGTTATCCGTCGCCATACATACTGACATTTGTTGTATTTATTCTCTGCTGTGTGATGACAAATTTCATGTCAAACACGGCGACAACGGCACTGATGGTTCCAATCTGTCTTTCCATTGCGGAAGGAATGGGGGCGGACCCGAGAGCAGTACTGATGGCATGTGTGATCGGCGGTTCCTGTGCTTATGCGACACCGATCGGCATGCCGGCAAATACCATGGTCGTAGGAGCAGGCGGATATCGCTTTATGGATTATGTAAAAGCAGGATTCCCACTGATCATAATTGCAACGATCATCAGCATGATTATTTTACCGATTGCATTTCCGTTTTTCCCATAAGGAAGATCAGCAGGATGTGCAAAATCATTTTAAGGCTACAGGAAATTTAAAATATAAAATCTGACCACAGGAGGCAAAAAGATGAGCAAAAAAGAACAAGTAGAGCAGCTGACACAGTATATGGCAAACTTTGTTGCCTATATCGGAAAAATGCTGCCGGATGACATTATCGCAAAGCTGGATGAGCTTGCAGAAAAAGAGGACAGCCCTCTCTCAAAAGTGATCTATCAGACAATGAAAAAAAATCAGAACCTGGCAAAAGAACTGAACAGACCAAGCTGCCAGGATACGGGAGTACTGCAGTTCTGGGTGAAATGCGGAACAAACTTTCCGCTGATCGGAGAGCTTGAGGCACTTTTAAAAGAAGCCGTAGTGCGTGCAACGTTTGAAGCACCGCTTCGCCACAACAGCGTAGAGACGTTTGATGAGTACAATACCGGAAAAAATGTCGGAAAAGGAACACCGACAGTCTTCTGGGACATCGTTCCGGACAGTGACAAATGTGAAATTTATACTTACATGGCAGGCGGCGGCTGTACGCTTCCGGGAAAAGCCATGGTACTGATGCCGGGAGCCGGATACGAAGGTGTGACAAAATTTGTGATGGATGTAATGACTTCCTATGGTTTAAATGCATGTCCGCCGCTTCTGGTCGGTGTCGGTGTGGCAACGTCCGTGGAAACCGCAGCTCTGCTTTCCAAGAAAGCACTGATGCGTCCGCTTGGCAGCCACAATGAGAACGAACGTGCCGCTTATATGGAAAAACTGCTGGAAGACGGCATCAATGCGATCGGTCTCGGACCACAGGGTATGGGCGGAAATTACTCCGTTATGGGCGTACATATCGAGAATACAGCAAGACATCCGTCCACGATCGGTGTTGCCGTCAACGTAGGATGCTGGTCACACAGACGCGGTCATATTATTTTTGATAAAGATCTGAACTATACAATCACAACACATTCGGGGGTGACATTATAATGCTGGAAATGAAAGATGGAAAAAAGATTCTGACAACACCGATATCTGCAGAAGATCTTAAGGATATCCATATCGGAGATATTGTATATCTCAATGGAAGCATGACAACTTGCCGTGACGTGGCACACAGACGACTGGTAGAAGAAGGAAGAGAACTTCCGGTTGACGTAAGAGATGCGGCGATCTTCCACGCAGGTCCGATCATCCGTCCGTTGGAGAACGATAAATTCGAGATGGTGTCCGTAGGACCGACTACCAGTATGCGAATGGAAAAATTCGAAAAAGAATTTGTGGAACAGACCGGTGTCAAAGTGATCATCGGCAAAGGTGGCATGGGAACGAACACGGAATATGCCTGCAAGAATTTCAAAGCGATCCACTGCGTATTCCCGGCCGGAAATGCAGTAGTAGCGGCCATGGAAGTAGAAGAGATCGTCGATGCACAGTGGCGTGACCTTGGTATGCCGGAAACTCTGTGGCACTGCCGTGTAAAAGAATTTGGCCCGCTGATCGTATCGATCGATACCGAAGGACGCAACCTGTTTGAGGAAAACAAAGTGCTGTTCAACGAAAGAAAAGACAAAGCGATCGAAGAGATCTGCAAACACGTCGGCTTCATCAAATAAAATAACAGAGAACGGAAATCCCCTGCAAAGAGTTTACTGCCATGCTCTTTACAGGGGATCTTTTTGTGTCTTTTGTGATATCTGTTTTTTCAGAGGACAAACCGGATCAGACGGGTTCTGTCGAGCACAAAGATCGAGGCATCCATAAACAGATGGGCGAGCAATGTGCTGACGATCACGCCGTTTGAAGTCAGCAGAAAACCGACGTGGAAGCCAAACCAGCAGACAAAGCCGGAATAGCAGCCCATCAGGATCAGCAGGTAGAGATTTTTCAACAGTTTTGAGATGGTGCTTATAAAATCTTCTGCCGTAAAATCAAAGTAGACGAATCGGCCGATCGCCAGAGAAACAAAATACAGGATCAGGGCGTCGTAGTTGGAATCGTCGTAAATAAATTTTATGTACATAAGAATTAAAATAATATAAAAGGACGACACCAGTCTTACGGAAGATTTCTGATCCGGCGGCAGATACTCAAGCGGAACTAAAAAACGATCCAGCCATCCGGTGAAAAATACTGACAGGATCAGAAAAAGCAACAGGATAAAATCCTGATATTTACTCCAGTAGAAAAATGCCTGAGGGATCCTTGCGTCAATGATATAGTAAAGGGAAAGAAACAGAAGAACCGAGGTACTGGAGAATGTCATTTCATAAAAGCTTTCAATCATGCCGATCTCACGGAACCGGTGTCTTCTTGTAATCTCTGCCACATCGCATTCGTCCAGCCCTTCATAGTTCAGCCGCCTGTGAACCTGAAGTTTGGCCGTGATCAGTACGATGGCAAGCACGGTGATCAGTCCGATCAGCGAAACCAGCAGAAAAATGCCGATATTCTTAAAATCAAAATAGTGAGAAACATAGTAACGAGTCATACAAACACCTTCTTTCAAAATAGCAGGGCAAGAATGCCGGAGGCATTCCTGAATTTATGTACCGCAACGCCATTGTAGTACGTTTTTTCTGAAAAATCCAGTGCTACCTGTATTTTACCGGAATGGATCCTGCTTTTTCATGACAGAAAAAAGTGATGTGAGGAAATTTTGCATGCGTGCAGGGACTGTAAACGTTGACATGATATAAGCAAAAGTTTATAATTATTTACTGCAAAGTATGTCGGAAACGGCATTAAGAAGGAGGAAATGCAGTGGCAGAACAGAAGAATGGACTGGAAGGTTATTTCGTGACAAAAGGCAGTAAAAAGCTCAGATATGGCTATACAACCGGATCCTGTGCAGCAGCAGCGGCAAAAGCGGCAACCTGGATGCTTCTGTCACAGAAAAAGATTGAAAAAATCGATCTTCTGACGCCACGCGGCATTTTATTACATCTGATGCCGCTGGATGTCTGCTTTGATGAACAGCAGGCTTCCTGTGCGATCCGGAAAGATGGCGGAGACGATCCGGATGCGACAGATGGGTTGCTGGTTTATGCAGTCGTATCAAAATGCGGAAAAACAAAAGAGGAGCAGGTTTTTATTGACGGCGGAAAAGGTGTCGGGCGGATCACAAAGCCGGGGCTTGAGCAGCCGGTCGGAGCGGCAGCGATCAACCGTGTTCCCAGAGAGATGATCACGGAAGCAGTGCGTGAAGTATGCGAAATGTGTGAATATTCGGAAGGGATAAAAGTCTGCATTTCCATACCGGGCGGCGAAGAAGTGGCAAAAAAAACGTTCAATCCAAGACTTGGGATCGAAGGTGGCTTGTCGGTGCTTGGCACAAGCGGAATTGTCGTGCCGATGAGTGAAAAGGCTCTGATTGCCAGCATCCGTCTGGAGATGGAGATGAAACGAAAAAACGGTGCCAAGTATCTGCTTCTGACACCCGGTAATTACGGTGCCGATTTTGTGAAAGAAAACACAAAGCTTGATGTGGAAAGCTCGATGAAGTGCAGCAATTATGTCGGTGAGACGCTGGATATGGCAGTGGAATTAGGATTTCTGGGCGTGCTGTTTGTGGCACACATCGGGAAATTCGTCAAGGTTTCTGGTGGCATTATGAACACGCATTCCAGACATTCAGATGCAAGGGCAGAGCTGATGTGTGCACATGCCCTGCGATCCGGAGCTGATCTTGAGACGGCAAAAGCGATCCTTGAGACCATCACTACAGAAGAAGCCATGGAGATTATCAGGATGCACGGACTTCAGGATGCGGTGATGGAGCAGATGGCAGAAAAGGTGCATCAGTATATGCAGCACCGGGTAGAGGGTGCAATCCAGACAGAGGCGATTCTCTTTTCCAACCGTTTTGGCTATCTTGGTGAGACAAAAGGAGCCGAAAAACTTGCCGAAAAATTCAAATATGACTTATAAAATAATATGATTAAGTGTCAGAAGACGAAAGTGTGATTGTGCTTAAACAAATGAGCACTTTAGACTTATTGACACGCTGAACACTGAAAACGTATTAAATGGAAAAACAGAAGGAGTATACGCAACAATGAATACAGGTACCTTATATGGCGTCGGGATCGGACCGGGAGATCCGAAACTGATGACCTTCCGGGCGGCGGAACTGATCCGTGACAATGAGATCATTGCCCTGCCCGGAGAAAAAGCAGAAGAAACCGTGGCATACCAGATCGCCGTGCAGACAGTAGAAGAATTAAAACAGAAAACGTTTCTGGAACTGCCGATGCCGATGACAAAAGACAGGGAATTGTTGGAAAAAAGTCATGAAGAGGCGGCAGACCGCGTGGAGGAGTGTCTGCAAAAAGGAAAGAATGTAGTATTTTTAACACTTGGAGATCCGACTGTGTATTCCACTTATCTTTATGTACATAAACGGATTGCACAGCGTGGTTACAGGACGGAACTGACAAGCGGGATCACTTCATTTTGTGCAGTAGCGGCAAAGCTCAATATCGGTCTTGTAGAAAAGGCAGAAGAGCTTCATGTGATACCGGCATCCTATCAGATCGAAGATGCCCTGAAATTGCCCGGAACAAAAGTCCTGATGAAAGCAGGAAGAAAGATCGGACAGGTGAAAGAGCTTCTGAAAAAAGCCGGTATGCAGGCGATGATGATCGAAAACTGCGGTATGGAAAATGAAAAAATTTATCAAACGGTGGATGAGATTCCGGAAAATGCCGGATATTATTCGCTTATTATCGTAAAGGAGAATTAAAATGATACATTTTGTCGGAGCCGGTTCCGGAGCGGCAGATCTGATTACTGTTCGAGGCAGGAAATTTCTGGAAGAAGCGGACGTGATCATCTATGCCGGTTCTCTGGTCAATCCGGAGCTTTTAAATTATGCAAAAGAAGCGTGCAAGATTTATGACAGTGCAAAGATGACGCTGGAGGAAGTATTGGATGTGATGCGTCAGGCAGAAAAAGACGGACAGACGACGGTGCGTCTGCATACCGGAGATCCGTGCATTTACGGTGCAATCCGTGAGCAGATGGATGTACTGGATGCAGAAAATATTTCTTATGACTATTGCCCAGGTGTCAGTTCCTTCTGTGGGGCAGCCTCTGCTTTAAATATGGAATACACGCTTCCGGGTGTATCACAGAGCGTGATCATCACACGCATGGCAGGCCGTACACCGGTGCCGGAAAAAGAAGAGATCGCTTCTTTTGCGGCACATCAGGCAACGATGGTAATCTTTTTAAGCACTGGTATGGCAGAAAAATTATCCAAGCGTCTGATTGCAGGAGGTTATTCGGAAAATACGCCGGCAGCGATTGTCTATAAAGCAACCTGGGAAGATGAGAAAGCGGTGATCTGCACCGTAGGAACATTAGCAAAGGCAGCAGAAGAAAACAACATCACGAAGACTGCACTGATGATCATCGGAGATGCGGTAACGCATAGCCATTATGAACGTTCGGAGCTTTACAATCCGGCCTTTACAACAGAATTTCGTCAGGCAACGAAAGAGAGATGACAGGAAAATGGGACAGAAACTTGGGATCGTCAGTTTTACGGAGCATGGCAGTCAGTTAAATGAGCGGCTGCGGGAAATGCTGGAGCGTTCCGGATATGTATGCGAGTCCTATGCAGCGGAAAAATATGCAGGAAAATATCATCTGTTTCCACTGAAGGTTTCCGCAAAAGCGTGGACAGAAAAAATGTTCCAAAGCATGGATGCTTTGCTTTTTATCGGTGCGTGCGGCATTGCGGTGCGGAGCATAGCACCTTATCTTCAGGGAAAAGACAAAGATCCGGCCGTTGTTGTTCTCGATGAGAGGGGGATTTTTGCGATTTCCCTGCTTTCCGGGCATCTGGGTGGGGCAAATGAGCTGACAGCGGTGCTCGCAAATCTGACCGGTGCGATTCCGGTCATTACGACAGCAACCGATATCAACGGACGTTTTGCGGTCGATGTGTTTGCAAAAAAGCAGAATCTGTGGATCTCAGATCTGAAAGCGGCAAAAGCAGTTTCTGCGGCGGTGCTCGATGAAGAGCCGGTCGGATTTTTCAGTGAATTTCCGGTGACAGGCGAAATCCCATGCGAACTGCAAAGACTTGCGGATGGAGAGCGATTTGAGGGAAACTGCGGTATGGTGCTTTCCTTGAACGAAGAAAAGAACCCGTTTGCCGTGACGCTGCACCTGATCCCACGGATCGTAAGCCTTGGGATCGGCTGCAAAAAAGGCACACCGCAGGAGACGGTCGAGCAGGAAGTTTTAAAAGCACTGCAAAGCTGTCATGTGTCGATACACAGCATTTTTGCGGCAGCCAGCATTGATCTGAAAAAAGAAGAAGCGGGAATCCTTGCATTCTGTGAAAAGCATGCGATTCCATTTTGTACTTATACGAAAGAGGAACTGATGGATCTCGAAGGAGATTTCACGGCATCAGCATTTGTAAAAGAGACAACCGGTGTGGACTGTGTCTGTGAACGAAGTGCCATTCTTGCAGGAGGCGGTGCAGAGCTGCTTCTGAAAAAGCGGGCGGCAAACGGCGTGACCGTCGCACTGGCTCTCAAAGATTGGAGTGTGGATTTTGGATAATAAGATATATGTGGTAGGAATTGGACCAGGAGCTTATGAGCAGATGACGATGCGGGCGGCAGAAGCACTTCGCAGGTGTGATGTGATCGTGGGCTATACCGTTTATGTGGAGCTTGTAAAGGAACATTTTGCAAACAAACGTTTCCTGACAACGCCGATGAAAAAAGAGATCGAACGCTGCCGTCTGGCATTTGAAGAAGCAAACAAAGGTTATACCGTTGCGATGATCTGCAGCGGCGATGCCGGAGTCTATGGCATGTCCGGTCTGATGCTGGAGATCGGTCAGGAGTATCCGCATGTGGAAGTGGAAGTGATCCCGGGTGTGACGGCGGCAAATGGCGGGGCAGCTGTGCTTGGAGCACCATTGATCCACGATTTCGCAGTGATAAGTTTAAGTGATCTGCTGACACCGTGGGAAAAGATTGAAAAACGTTTGCTCTGTGCAAGCGAAGCGGATTTTGTGATTTGCCTTTACAATCCATCCAGCAAAAAACGTCACGACTATCTGCAGAAGGCCTGTGATCTGATGATGAGAAGCAAAGATCCGGATACCGTGTGCGGAACGGTTTCCAATATCGGGCGTGAGGGAGAAATGTTTCGTGTGATGACGTTAAAAGAGCTGCGGGATACCAGGGTGGATATGTTTACAACGGTTTATATCGGAAATTCTCAGACCAAAATGCTGAATGGGAAAATGGTCACACCAAGAGGTTATATCCATGGATAAGATTTTATTGTTTGCCGGGACGACAGAAGGGCGAAATCTGGCAGAATTTCTGGAGAAAAATCAGATACCGACGGAAGTCTGTGTGGCAACGCAGTATGGAGAGACGCTCTTAGAAGAAGGGAAGTATCTTCATGTCCACGCCGGAAGACTGGACGAAACAGAGATGGAGCAGCAGATCCAAAAGCAGCAGATCACGCTGGTCATAGATGCGACGCATCCGTATGCGGTGATCGTATCTCAAAATATCCGCAGGGCATGCAGCCGGACGGGAACAGAGTACATCCGTCTTGCGAGAAAAGAGACGGACGCTTCCTGGAAACAGGAGATGGAGGATGTCACAGAAGTTGCAAGCGTGGCAGAAGCGGCAGCTTTTCTTGCCAAAAAAGAGGGGCGGATCTTTGCGGCGACCGGAAGCAAAGAGCTTTCTGCCTATCAGGTGATCCCGGATTATCAGGACCGGGTGGTGGCAAGAGTGCTTTCCACCCCGGAGGCAGTATCGGAGTGTGCCATGCTGGGATTTTCCGGGAAGAATCTGATCTGTATGCAGGGACCGTTTACGGAAGATCTGAATGTGGCGATGCTCAGGCAGGCACAGGCTTCATGGATGGTGACAAAAGAATCCGGAAAAGCCGGAGGTTTTCTGGAAAAGTTGCGTGCGGCAAAAAAAGCAGGAGCAAAGCTGGTCGTCATAAAACGACCGGGGGAGCGATCCGAAGAAATTGCGGAAGATCAAAAGGAAGAAAATTTATATGCAATATGTGATGAAGGACAGATCCGAAGCCTTCTTGGCAAACGGCTTGGCATTTGTCCGAAACGACAGCTGTATCTGGTCGGGATTGGCATGGGAAATGAAAAGAACCGCACCGTGGAGGCAGAACAGATCTGTCAGTCGGCGGATCTTTTGATCGGTGCCAGAAGAATGCTGCAATCCGTGAAAACAGAAGGAAAGGCAGTCTTTGAATCCTATAAACCGGACGAGATTGCCGCTTATCTGGCAGAACATCCGCAGTATGAGACGGCAGCGGTACTCTTATCCGGAGATATCGGTTTTTACAGCGGAGCAAAAAAACTGTACGATGCGATTGAACGCACGGAAGGACTGGAACAGATGGAAATTTACCCGGTCAGCGGCATTTCTTCGGTGGTCTATTTCTGCGGAAAACTGGGCGTTTCCTGGGAGGATGTCCATCTTTTGAGCCTGCATGGCAGAAAACAGAATCTGATCGATGCAGTCAAATATCATGAGAAAGTATTTGTATTATGTGGTGAAAAAGACGGAATTCCAAAAATCTGCTGTAAACTGAAAGAATATGGTCTTGGCGATGTGAAGGTTGCAGTCGGGACTGATCTGTCCTATGAACAGGAGCGGATCGTACAGGGAACAGCAGAAAGCCTTATGAAAGAGGATTTTGCACCGCTTAGTGTGCTTTTGATCTGCAATCCGGATGTGAAAAAACGCATTGGTCACGGACTGGATGACGATCTGTTTCTGCGTGGGAAAGTCCCGATGACAAAAAGCGAAGTGCGGAGCATTTCGCTGTCAAAATTAAGACTGCACAAAGATGCTGTTGTCTGGGATGTCGGAGCCGGAACCGGTTCGGTTTCCATTGAGGCGGCAAGTCTTGCAAAAGACGGCGTTGTCTATGCGATTGAAAAGAAAGACGAAGCCATTGATCTGCTGGAGCAGAATAAACGAAAATTCGGAACAGACAATCTTGAGATCATCAAAGGATTGGCTCCGGAGGCATTAGAGGGGCTGCCTGCACCGACACATGCTTTTATAGGAGGTTCTTCCGGAAATTTAAAAGAAATCCTGGAAGTTTTGCTGGAACAGAATCCAAGGGTGCGTGTTGTCATCAATGCGATTGCCCTGGAGACGGTAGCAGAAGCGATGCAGTGCCTGAAGAGCATGGCGTTTACCGATGTGGATATCGCACAGATATCGGTGGCAAAGGGAAAGAAACTGGGCTCTTATGAGATGATGATGGGGCAGAATCCGGTTTATATTTTCTCCTGCACAGGAGGTGAAACAGCATGAAACAGCCAAGATTTATGCTTGCAGCACCGTCAAGCGGAAGCGGAAAGACGATGATCACCTGCGGGATATTGCAAATATTAAAAAACAGAGGATATCGTGTCTCTTCCTTTAAATGCGGACCGGATTACATTGATCCGATGTTTCACACAAAAGTGCTCGGTACCATCTCCAGGAATCTGGATACTTTTTTTACCGGAGAAGAGATGACACGCTGTCTGTTTGCAAAAACGGCACAGCAGACCGATCTTTCCGTGATCGAGGGTGTGATGGGCTATTACGACGGACTTGGTGGCATCCGCACAAAGGCAAGTTCCTATGATCTTGCCAGGGTCACCGACACGCCGGTCATTCTGATCGTCAATGCCAAAGGCATGAGCCTGTCCATCCTTGCCCAGATCAAAGGCTTTCTGGATTATCAGAAAGACAGTAAAATAAAAGGCGTGATCTTAAATCAGACTTCTGAGATGACCTGCCGCATGCTGACACCGAAGATCGAATCGGAACTGGGAATCTGTGTGTTTGGATATGTCCCGAAAATTGCAGACTGGCATCTGGAGAGTCGTCATCTCGGGCTGGTACTCCCGGACGAGATCAGCGATTTAAGAGAGCAGATGCAGCGTCTGGCGGATATTCTGGAGAAAACGCTGGATATTGAAAGCATTTTGCAGATGGCGGAAGGTGCGAAAGAGATGGAGGACGATATGCCGAAATCCCTGAAACAGCTTTTTGCAGATCCACACGTTCAGAAGATACGCACTCAGAGACCACAGATCGCAGTGGCAAAAGATGAGGCATTCTGCTTTCTGTATGAAGACAACCTGAAGCTTTTGGAAGAACTGGGGGCAGAGATCACATTCTTTTCGCCGCTCCATAATGCGAAAGTGCCGGAAAACGCAGATGGACTTTTGTTGCCGGGAGGTTATCCGGAATTGTTTGCAGCAGGGCTTTCCGAAAACAGCGAAATGCTTGCATCGATCCGCTCCTGTGAAAAAAAAGCGATCCCGATCCTGGCAGAGTGCGGCGGTTTTATGTACCTTCATCAGGAAATGCAGGACATGGAAGGAAAGACATATCCGATGGCAGGCGTGATAAACGCAGTTGCGTACCGCACCGAAAAGCTGGGAAGATTTGGATATATCACACTGGATCTGAACGAAGAACAGGCAGAGGCAAGAAACATATGGCAGCAGGGATTTCCGGTGCGTGCCCATGAATTCCACTATTTTGACAGCACCGATCCGGGAAGTGCCTGTCTGGCAAAAAAACCGGCCGGGAAAAGAAGCTGGAGCTGCAGTTATGCAAAAGATGGCAGTCTGATGGGATTTCCGCACCTATATTATTATTCCAATCCGATGTTCGCATTTCGGTTCCTGGAAAATTGTATGGCAAAAAAACTGGAAAGGGAAAAAGTATCATGATATATGGAAGAGAAGGGATGATGGCACTTTTGCTCGGTGTGTTTCTTGATCTGTTGATCGGTGATCCGCACTGCTTTTATCATCCGATCCGGCTGGTCGGCAATCTGATCTCCGTTACGGAAAAAGGGCTTCGGGCGGTTTTTCCAAAGACAGGACAGGGCGAAAAAACAGCCGGTGTATTTCTGTCAGTGATCGTCTGCAGCGTAACAGCCGGAGCGGTGGCAGCTGTGCTGTATCTGGCCGGAAAAATCCATCCGTATCTGCATCTGGCTGTGATGGCATTGTTCTGCTACTGGATGCTGGCGGCAAAATCTCTGAAAGATGAGAGTATGAAGGTTTATAGAGAACTGAAAAAAGAAGATTTAAAGGCAGCACGCCGTGCTGTTTCCATGATTGTTGGCAGAGATACGGATCAGCTGACGGCAGAAGGTGTAACAAAAGCAGCAGTAGAGACAGTGGCAGAAAATGCCTCAGATGGAGTGATGGCACCGCTTCTGTATCTGGCAGTTGGCGGGCCTGTACTCGGAGCTTTTTATAAGGCAGTCAACACGATGGATTCTATGGTCGGATATAAGAATGAGAAATATCTGTATTTCGGTCGTTTTGCAGCAAAGGTGGACGATGTACTCAATTACATTCCGGCAAGACTGTCTGCTCTTTTTATGGTGGCGGCAGCAGGACTTACCGGTCTGTCAGCAAAAAATGCCTGGAAGATCTTCAAACGAGACCGCTATAACCATGCCAGCCCGAATTCGGCACAGACGGAGGCAGCCATGGCAGGGGCACTCGGCGTGCAGCTTGCCGGAGATGCCTGGTATTTTGGAACTTTATATAAAAAGAAAACGATCGGAGATGCACTGCGTCCCGTGGAATGTGAGGATATCAGAAGAGCAAACAGGCTGATGTATGCGTCTGCAGGGCTGCTTCTTATCGTTGTTATGCTTCTTTATTGCAGCTTTAACATACTCACATTGTTATGATGCCAGGAAGGGAACATACCATGAACAACAAGCGTCACAAACATGGTGGAGATATTTATTCAGAGGCCTGCACTCTGGATTATTCCGCAAATATCAATCCACTCGGACCGCCCTCTTCTGTAATTGAGGCGGTTTATCGGAGCATGGAACAGATTGTAAATTATCCGGATGTACAGTGCCGGAAGCTCTGCCATGCGATCGCAGAACATGAATATGTAAAAGAAGAGCAGGTGATCTGTACAAATGGTGCGTCTGAGCTGCTCTATGCTTTTGCAGCGGCCTTAAAACCGAAAAAAGCACTGCTTCTGGAGCCGGGATTTGCGGAGTATGAGGCTGCACTTTCGGCAGTCGGATGCGAGATTTTTTATTATCCTTTGGGGGAAGAGAAGGGCTATGCACTGGATCTTGCTTATCTGGAAGCACTTTCAGATGATCTGGATATGATTATTTTGTGCAATCCAAACAATCCTACCGGTGTTCTGATACAGCAGCCGCTTTTGGTGCGGATCGCAGAGAAATGTGAAAAGTATGGGATACATTTTCTGCTGGATGAATGTTTCCACGAATTTCTGATGGCACCGGACAGTTACAGCATGCGAACGTTTCTGGAGCGTTTTCCGCATCTGTTTCTTGTGGATGCCTTTACGAAAATTTATGCCATACCGGGGCTGCGTCTTGGCTATGGTTTAAGTGCAGATGCAGATCTTATGGAAAAAATCCGGGATGTCATACAGCCATGGAGCGTTTCCATACCGGCACAGGAGGCAGGTATTGCGGCACTTTCGGAAGATACTTACGTACATAATACACGCTGGCTGATCCGGGAAGAACGCAAATACCTGGCAAGGGCACTGCATCTTCTGGAGATGGAGACATTTGATTCTCAGGCAAATTATCTGTTTTTCAAAGGCCCGGAAGATCTGGAAGAGCAGTGCCAAAAAAGAGGGCTTCTGATCCGCGACTGCAGCAATTACCGGGGGCTTTCAAAAGGGTATTTCCGCATTGCAGTGCGGACAAGAGAAGAGAACGATCAGCTGATTAAAATATTTCAGGATATTATCCGGGAGAAACAAAAAGAAAGTGGGGCGATATACGGATGGCGAAAGTAATCATGGTACAAGGAACGATGTCAAATGCAGGAAAAAGTCTGCTGGCAGCCGGGCTTTGCCGCATTTTTGCACAGGATGGCTACAAAGTAGCTCCTTTTAAATCACAAAATATGGCACTGAACTCCTTTATCACCGAAGAAGGTCTGGAGATGGGGCGTGCACAGGTCATGCAGGCAGAGGCAGCCGGCATCAAACCAAGTGTTTATATGAATCCGATTCTTTTAAAACCGACAAACGATGTCGGATCGCAGGTGATCGTAAACGGAGAAGTGCTTGGGACGATGAGTGCGAGAGATTATTTCCGTTATAAAAAGAAACTGGTGCCGGATATCCTGAAGGCTTTTCATAAGTTATCAGAAGAATACGATATCATTGTGATCGAAGGTGCGGGAAGTCCGGCAGAAATCAACCTGAAATCCGAGGACATTGTAAATATGGGCATGGCAAAGATGGCACATGCACCGGTGCTTCTGGTCGGAGATATTGACCGCGGCGGCGTATTTGCACAGCTGGTCGGAACGGTGGAGTTGCTTGAAAAAGAAGAGCGTGCTCGCATCAAAGGTCTTATCATCAACAAATTTCGCGGGGATAAAAGCATTCTCGATCCGGGCATTGAAATGCTGGAAGAGCGTGTGGGGATTCCGGTAGTCGGAGTTACGCCGTATCTGCACATTGAAGTGGAGGACGAGGACAGCCTGACCGAACGTTTCTGCGGGAACCAGGAAGTGGCTGCGATCGATCTTGCAGTGATTCGCCTCCCGCGGATTTCCAATTTTACCGATTTCAATCCGTTTGAAAGCATGGAGGGTGTCTCACTGCGTTATGTGACTTCCGTTTCCGAACTGAAAAATCCGGATATGATCCTGCTTCCGGGAACAAAAAATACCATGGAAGATTTAAAATGGCTGAGGCAGAGCGGACTGGAAAATGCCATCTGCAAAGCGACGGCAGAGGGAAAGATCATTTTCGGGATCTGCGGTGGTTATCAGATGCTTGGAAAAACCTTAAAAGATCCGCATGGCGTGGAGGCCGGAGGTGAGATGAAAGGCATCGGGCTTTTGGATACGGACACGGTATTTACCGAGAAAAAGACCAGGACAAGAGTAACCGGAAGATTCAAAAAGGTTGGCGGAATATTGCAAAATCTAAGTGATATGGAAATGGAAGGTTATGAAATCCATATGGGCAGCACGACATTGGGAGAACAGACAGCTGCTTTTACAGAAATCACAAGCTTTGCCGGAGAAGAGAAAGGTGCGGCAAAAGCAGATGGCGTCTGTCATGGAAATGTTTATGGAACATATGTACATGGAATTTTTGAAAAAGAAGAAGTAGTAAAAGCGATCGTAACAGCCATCGGAGAAGCCAAAGGACTGGATATGACACAGATCGCAGGCGTGGATTTTGCAAAATTCAAAGAAATCCAGTACAATATTCTTGCAGATGCACTTCGCAAACATATGGATATTTCGCGTATTTATGAAATTATGGAAGAGGGGACAGATGATGAAGATTGAACTGGAAAATGTACTTCCGCGGGAAATTGAAAAACGCAGTTTTGAACTGATCACAGAAGAGCTTGGGGAGAGAACCTTTCCGGAAGAACAAGAACCGATCATCAAACGCTGCATTCACACTAGTGCAGATTTTGATTATGCAGATAATCTCTGTTTTTCCGAAGGTGTTGTTGAAAAAGCAAAAGAAGCGATCCGAAACGGAGCCTGCATTGTGACCGATACGCAGATGGCAAAATCCGGAATCAATAAGAAAAAACTGGCAGCATACGGCGGAGAAGTCTTCTGCTTTATGTCAGATGAAGATGTGGCAGAGACAGCAAAGAAAAACGGGACGACAAGAGCAACTGCCTGTATGGACAAGGCGGCAGCCATGAACAGACCGCTGATTTTTGCAATCGGCAATGCACCGACTGCCCTGATCCGGCTTTATGAGCTGATCGAAGAGAAAAAGTTAAAACCAGAACTTGTGATCGGTGTTCCGGTCGGCTTTGTCAACGTCGTACAGTCAAAAGAACTGATCATGCAGGCAGATGTGCCGTATATTGTAGCAAGAGGACGCAAAGGAGGCAGCAACATCGCAGCCTGCATCTGTAATGCACTGCTTTATAATATGTGACAGAGTCATTTGCAGACGTTTTTTAAGAAAAAAGAAAAGGAACAGGAAAACAAAATGAAGAAGCAAAGAAAAAATAACACAGAAAAAATGAAAAATCAGAAGATATCGTGGCTTGCAAAGGCTGTTTATGCAGCGGCAGCTATTCTGGCTGTGGCACCGACAGCAAATGCCATGCATATTATGGAAGGATATCTGCCTCCGGCATTTTGTATTGCATGGGGCATTGTCTGTCTGCCGTTTTTAGTATTTGGATTTCGATCGCTAAACAGGAGAGTGCAGGAAAACCGCAGATCCATTACACTGATCGCAATGGCAGGAGCTTTTGTATTTGTGCTGTCATCCCTGAAAATCCCTTCTGTGACCGGAAGCTGTTCTCATATGACAGGAACCGGTCTTGGTGCAATCCTGTTTGGACCATGTGCAGTGAGTGTACTTGGAATCATTGTTCTGATCTTCCAGGCAGTGTTGCTCGCCCATGGCGGACTGACAACACTTGGAGCAAACTGTTTTTCTATGGCGATTGCAGGTCCGATCCTGTCCTGGCTGATTTATAAGGGACTTTCAAAAACCAGGATCAACCGCCGTATCACGGTTTTTCTTGCCGCATCACTTGGAGATCTGTTTACCTATTGCGTAACCAGTGTGCAGCTTGCACTTGCCTATCCGTCTGCACAGGGTGGGGTAACAGCATCTGCTGTAAAATTTCTCAGTATATTTGCACCGACACAGCTTCCGCTGGCAGTGATCGAAGGAATTCTTACCGTTGTTGTTGTGATCGCACTGGAGAGTTTTGCAAAAAGTGAACTGAAAGCGATTGATTTTGAGATCGAGGAGGAAAAAGAATGAGTGCGAAGAATAAAAAAACAATCCTTCTTCTGTTAGTTGCAGCTGTGCTGCTCGCAGTTGTTCCGTTCTTTGCAAAAAAAGGAGCAGAATTTGGCGGTTCCGATGATGCGGGCAGTGTTATGGTAGAAGAAATTAAAGGAGAAGCTTATGAACCATGGTTTACTCCGGTTATAGAAAGTCTTACAGGAAGTGAACTGCCTGGAGAAATTGAAAGTCTGATCTTCTGTGTACAGACCGGGATCGGAGTTGGTGTGATCGCATTTCTGATGGGAAGATTTTATGAACGGAAAAAATGGGAAGATAAAGAGGAAGAAAAAAAATAAGAAAACAAAACTGCCGTACGGATTCAAACTGTGCGGCAGTTTTTATTAAAAAGAATTTCTCTGTGCAAGATATGTATGAAATTCTGAAAAATCCCTGGGATAAAAAGATCCTTTCGGAAAAAGTCCATGTGCAGCCAGATCTTCGCAGACATCCAGCAAAAGCGGGCGTTTCAGATTAGCCTGTTTTAAGACGGAAATATTCTTAAAAACTTCAAGCGGCGTGCCGTCAGCAAGTATGCGGCCGTTGTCAAAAACAAGAATACGGTCTGCAAAGCGGTAGGCAAAATCCACGTCGTGCGTGGAGAGCAGAAGTGTCTTTCCTTCTCGGCTTAACTTTTCAAGGACTTCTTCAAGCATGGCAGCATTCAGAGGATCTAAAGATGCAGTTGGTTCATCAAAAATAATAATTTCGGATTTCATGGCAATAATGTCTGCAATCGATACCCGTTTTTTCTCACCTCCGCTCAGATAATGGGGAGGGCGGTCTTTAAATTGTGAGATGTTCATATAATTTAACGCAGTATTTACACGTTCTTCGACTTCCGAACGAGGCAGCTTCAGGTTCATAGGACCAAAAGAGACTTCAGCGAGAACGGAAGAAGCAATGATCTGATTATCGGTATCCTGAAAGACAATACCGATATGCTGACGCAGTTTTTTCAGTGTTTTTCTGGTGATTTTTGTACCGCGGTATGAAATTTCGCCTTCGGCTGGAGTGAGCACTCCGTTCAGGTTCAGAAAAAATGTAGATTTTCCGGCTCCGTTGGAACCAAGTATGGCGATACGCTCACCTGCAAAGACAGAAAGACTGATCCCATCTAAAACCGTATGGTGTTCGTCATACGCAAAATGCAGATTTTTTACTTCAAGAATGGATTCTTTCATATTATCTCCTATCTTAAATTCATCTTATGAAAAGCCAAAGAACAACAAGAAACAGAAAAAAGGTTCCGGAAGCTATGATGTACGGAAGGGGCAGTTTCTTTTTCTCTTCCAGAAAACAAAGTGTTCCATCATAGCAGCGTGCTTCCATTGCATCATAATAGGCATTCGCTTTTTTCAGTGCAACGATAAAAAGATTGGCTGCAATCTGCCCGAAAGAATAACAGGAGGTTCTGAAATCGCAGAATCCAAGCCTTGCTTCCGCGGAAATCTGCATATTATGTTGTACCTCCAGCAGAATAAAAATGTAGCGGTAGATCATATGCATCAGTTCTGTAAAAAGAGAAGGGCAGTGAATCTTATGGAGAACCGAGAAAAGTTCGTGTGACGGTGTGGAAAGTGTCATTAGGAACATGCAGCTTACGGCACCGAACACTTTCAGCATCAGAAAAAACGCTTTCAGAATGCCGGCATACGTGACACAAAGGTAACAAAAAAACAGATTCAGGTAAAAATCGCCAGTCGGCTGTAAAGAGAGATCGACAGCGATGGCGATGCCGCCAAGTAGCACAAAAAAAACGGGAATCCCGAGCACGGAAAGATAATCATGCAAAGGAATACCGCCAAGAAAAACCGTGACGGAAGCAGCAAATAAGATCAACAAAACAGAGATAACCGGATGGTCTGCAAAAATACAGAACAGAAGCAGAAGCATGGAAAATCCAGCTTTGAATCCCGCACTGATATGCCGAAGCCTGGAATTACAGGCATAAGAATCAATAGCAATACCTCCGGTGTTATGATGATGCATATGCATAAAAAACTCCTTTACTGTGCTTCGCGGATATGCCGCAGGAAAATTTGGCGGATTCCTTCGTATTCACCAAGACCTTTTAAATGACAGAGAACCGGATAACCGGCCTGCTCAAACTGGGATTTCCAGGAATCAGCATCGTCTCCTGCCAGGTCATTGCGTGCATGGTCACCGGCAACGATCATAAACGGAGCCAGATGGACGCGGGACGGCTTCAGACTGCCGACCAGACGCAGCAGGGAGTCCATGGACGGGTAAGCTTCTACAGTTCCCATAAAAAGATTGTGGTAACCAAGATCTTTAAAGGTGTAGTCCAGTGCTGCATAGATCGCATTGGCATAATGCGGTGTTCCATGTCCCATGAAAACAAGTGCCTCGTCTTTTGGGATGCCGCCAAAAGCATCAGTCAGAACCTTGACGACTTCACGGCTGTCCTGCTCGGAAGTAAGCAGCGGGACACCGAAAGTGATCTTGGAAAAGGAATCTGAAAAAGCGAGAACATCCTCTTTCATAAGATCGTTCTCAATGCCGTTGATCACATGGGTTGGCTGAACTGTCACATCGGTAATGCCGTCACGCTGCATACGTTCCATGGCTTCTCGTACATTATCGATGTGTATACCGTCACGCTGTTTCAGCTTTTTAAGGATCATTTTGCTGGTCCAGGCACGGTAAATATGGTGATGAGGAAATGTCTGTGCGATATCCTGTTCAATACAGTCAATGGTTTTTTCTCTTGTATCGTGATAACTGGTGCCAAAGCTTACAACGAGGATCGCTTTGGTTGTTGGTGATTGATTCGTACACATAAATCTGATAAATCCTTTCTTTTTGAGCACAGCAGAAAAGTTTTCTGAGACTGTGCAGTAACTGCAGATCAAAAAACGAAATCGTATGAGTAAAAGAAGTGTAACATCCGCTATCTCAAAAGTCAATTCCGGAAGTAGATTTTTGTCGGGAATTGTGCTATGATTGACAGGATATTTACAGAATCTATTTTTCAAAGGAAGAACGTTATGGCAATACAAATGATAGGGATCGATCACAGCGTAGCTGCGATTGATATCCGGACGATTTTTTCATTTACCCAAAAAAAGACAGTGGAAGCACTGGAGATCATAAAACAGGAAAAAGGAATCTGTGGCTGTGTCCTGTTATCGACCTGTAACCGTATGGAACTCTGGGTCAGCACGGAAGAGGGGTGTGTGATCGCCCTTTATGAACTTCTGTGTAAGATACGGGCAATCCATAACGATGAGTATCAGAAATATTTTACGGAGCGAAAAGAAGAAGATGCCGTGCAGCATCTGTTCCGTCTTGCCTGCGGACTAGAATCCAGGATCTTAGGAGAAGATCAGATTCTGACACAGGTAAAGGGAGCACTTGTGACGGCAAGAGAGCATTATGCGGCGGACAATGTGCTGGAAGTGTTGTTTCGCATGGCGGTGACTGCCGGCAAGAAAGTGCGGACAAATGTGACGTTTTCCACAGGCAATCATTCGGTGATCCACCGGGCACTTCAGACACTTCGACAGGAAGGTCTGGAAGTAAAAGGCAAAAAATGTATGGTCATCGGAAACGGGGAGATGGGAAAACTTGCCGCAACCGTTCTGCAGCAGGAAGGTGCGGATGTGACCGTTACGGTGCGGCAGTACCGCAGTGGTGTCGTGCAGATCCCGCCGGGCTGCAGGCGTATTGACTATGGAAAACGCATGGGCCTGATCAGTTCCTGTGATTTTGTAGTCAGTGCCACGGCAAGCCCGAATTATACGCTCACAAAAGAAGGACTTCAGGCAGTTGATCTGGATCATGAACTGATCCTTGTAGATCTGGCGGTGCCGCGTGATATTGATCCGGAGGTGCAGAAACTGATGTACATCCGTTTTTATGATATCGACTATTTCAAAGTCGATGTTTTGAGCGAGAAAATGAAAGCTGGAATCAGAGAGGCAGAATCCATTCTGAAAGAGCAGATGGAAGAATTTTGCAACTGGTATCGATGCCTTGATGTGATACCGCGTATCGGAAAGATCAAAGAAGAAGTTGCGACAGATTTGGATCTGCGTCTGTATAAAATCCTGCATCAGCTTCCAATGGAAGTATTTGAAAAAGAAACACTGGAAAAACAGATCCATCGAGCGGCACAGAAAGTGACCAACAAAATGCTTTTTGAACTGCGAGGACGGATCAGCGATGCAGCATTTCGGGAGTGCATAGATGGACTGGAAGAGATTTATGCGTGCCAGGTTTCAAATGCGTTTGACTTTAATGAAAAAGGAGAATAAAAATATGACAGAGCATAACATTGTCATAGGAAGCAGAGGAAGCCGTCTGGCGGTGATCCAAAGTGAGATGGTCCGGGATTTTATCAGAGAGAAGAAACCGGGATGTCAGGTAGAAATCCTGACCATGAAAACGACCGGTGACAAAATCCTGGATCGCACGCTGGACAAAATAGGCGGCAAAGGTCTGTTTGTGAAGGAACTGGATAAAGCACTTCGGGATGGATGCAGCGATCTTTCCGTACACAGTCTGAAAGATATGCCGATGGAACTTTCCGAAGAGCTGCCGCTGCTTGCATTTTCCAAAAGAGAGGATCCAAGAGATGTGTTGGTGCTTCCGGAAGGAGCAGAAAAATGGGACAGAACGCTTCCGGTCGGATGTTCCAGCCAGAGACGGATGCTGCAGCTTAAAGAGTTGTATCCGGATGTAACCTTTCTTCCGGTGAGAGGAAATATCCAGACCAGGCTGCAGAAACTTCAGTCAGGAGCATACGGAGCACTGATCCTGGCAGCAGCAGGTTTAAAGCGGCTTGATCTAGAAAACCGCATTTATCGCTATTTTGAGCCGGATGAGATCATTCCGGCAGCAGGGCAGGGGATTCTGGCGGTTCAGGGAAGAAAAGGAGAAGATTATGCTTTTCTGAAAGCCTATAACGATCCGGCGGCACAGACAGCACAGGCAGCAGAGCGGGCTTTTGTAAAATATTTAAATGGCGGGTGCAGTTCACCGATCGCTGCCTATGCAGAAATGAAAAACGGAAAACTTCTGCTACGTGGCCTGTATTACCAGGAAGCAACCGGAATATATAAAAAAGGTCAGATCGAAGGAAATCCGGAAGATGCCGAAACAATGGGCATGTTGCTCGCAGAAGGGCTGAAAAAAGAATGTCATGCACAAAGCTGCACTGCTGTAAAAGAAGATGATATAAAACCGGGAAAAGTCTGGCTGGTAGGAGCAGGTCCTTCCGATCCGGGGTTGTTTACGTTGAAAGGAAAGCGTGTGCTTCAGAAGGCAGAAGTTGTTGTTTATGATGCACTGGCAGGTCAGGCTATTTTAAGTATGATCCCGGAGGATGCCGAAAAGATCAATGTCGGCAAGCGGGCAAGCCATCATCTGATGCCGCAGGAAGAGATCAACAAAATCCTTGTGAAAAAAGCACTGGAAGGCAAGAGGGTTGTGCGGTTAAAAGGCGGCGATCCGTTTCTGTTTGGCAGAGGCGGGGAGGAACTGGAGCTTTTAAAGGCACATCAGATACCGTATGAGGTTGTACCGGGTGTGACTTCTGCGATTGCAGTCCCTGCCTACAACGGGATTCCGGTCACGCACCGGGATTTCTGCTCTTCGGTACATATCATTACCGGGCATAAGAAAAAAGGCGATACCTATGATATTGATTTTGAGGCACTGGTAAGGACAAAGGGAACCCTGGTTTTTCTGATGGGAGTGACGGCACTTGCAGATATCTGCGATGGACTTTTAAAGGCGGGTATGCGTGCAGATATGCCTGCTGCCATTTTGCAGCAGGGAACCACGGCAGGACAGAAACGGATCAGTGCAACCGTTTCAACACTGCCGGAAGAGGTACAAAAGCAGGGGATTCAGACACCGGCCATCATCGTGGTTGGCGAAGTATGTGCTCTGGCCGATAGATTTGCATGGCATGAAGCACTGCCGCTTGCAGGACGTAAAATCCTGGTCACAAGACCAAAAGAACTGATTTCCCAAATGGCGGAAAAGCTTCGAAGAGAAGGGGCAGAAGTGCTGGAACTTCCGGCGATCAAAACAGAAGCGATTTCAGAAAATCAAAAACTGAAGCAAAGTATGGAAGCTATTCAAAGTTATGACTGGATCGTATTTACCAGCCCGACCGGAGTGAGAGTCTTTTTTGAAAAACTGGCAGAACATGAAGCGGATATCCGCAAACTTGCGGCGGCGAAATTTGCTGTTATAGGAAGCGGTTCTGAAAAGGAACTGAAAAAGCATGGTATTCTGGCAGATTTAAAACCGGAAATTTTTGACGGAGAACATCTGGGATCCAGCCTTGCCCGGGCCTGCACGGGGGGAGAGCGGATTTTGATACCGCGGGCAGAGACTGCAAATCAGGAACTGATACTGGAACTTCAGAAAGTACCGGATGTGCAGATCGATGATGTTCCAACCTACCGCACTCTGTACGAAAGCTCAGAACTGATCGATCAAAAGGCAGAATTTGAACAGGGAAAGATTGATTTTGCGGTCTTTACCAGTGCATCGACCGTGCGAGGGTTCGCACAGGCAGCCAAAGGGCTTGATTTTTCCCTTGTCCGGGCAGTATGCATCGGAAAACAGACGAAGCGGGCAGCAGATGAGCTTGGAATGCAAACTTGGATGTCTGAAAAAGCAACGATGGATAGCGTTCTGGATAAAGTAAAAGAGCTGTGCCGGAAGCAGTTTTAAATGTAGGAGGTAAAGAACAGCTTAACAAAACTTATAAAAGTATATAAACAACTGTTGAATTTTATAGGTTATTAGTATAGAATAATATTGAAAGGAAGTGATGC
>OGDF01001745.1_pt1 | contig 31417 bp, 27 predicted proteins | sample 1570141 | NCBI WGS metagenome assembly OGDF01 (sample SAMEA4370581, study PRJEB24528) | human gut metagenome | reverse complement strand
CTCCCACGATTCCTCCTTTGTCGTGCGTGTCTTATTTCACGCAGGATAACCTTTTATATGACTGTCGGACTCCATGGGTACGGGCCCGACGGTACACCGAAATGACTTGCCAAGAAGGCAGCCGCGCAAGAGGCTACTCCTCTGCGACTTCCTCCGCCTCCGATACGTACACGGCGGTAAGAACCGTGAAGACATATGCCTGGATGGCGCCGACCACGAGTTCGATCGTGTAGATCAAGATCAAAATCGCGAGCCATGCAATCGAAGGCAGAGCGCCCACGAGATGAGCGGCGTTTGCCTGAGCCAGAAGCGGCTGCATAAACATGGACACCATGATGGCAAACGAACCCATAACCACGTGGCCTGCGAACATGTTGCAGAACAGACGGACGGCCAGCGTGATAAGACGAAGGAAGGTGGAGAAGAGCTCAACGACCCAGACGAGCACGTTCATGGGGAAGCTCAGCCCCTCAGGTGCAAGGCTCTTGATGTAGCCGAGCACGCCGCGCGCCTTGCATCCGTAGTAAATAAAGTAGATGAAGGCGAAGATTGCGAGCGCCGCGGTGGAGCCGATCGCACCGGTGCCAGGCTTCATACCCGGAATCAAACCGATCATGTTGTTGATCAGGATGAACAGGAACAGCGCGCATAAAAACGGAAAGTGCTTCTTCCAGTTCTTGCCCACAACGCCCTTACCGATATCGTTCTCGACATACTCGAGAAGATACTCGAACCCGTTGACGAAGAATCCCTTGGGAACGAGGCTCTGCTTCTTCTTGAAGATGAAGACTACCAGCAGAAGCACGATGGTGGAGACGATCAACCAAAATGAGTACTGCGTAATACCGCAGTTGAGGTTGCCCACCACGGGTGTGGACTGAAACTCACTTACGAGATGGTTGATCTCATCAGGTAGCTTAGTGAAAATATCCACGTCTTACCTTTCGACCTTACCGGGTTCCTTCAGCTTGAGGACGACAGCCACGGTGAAGCAGAGCAGAGCTGCCACGAAACCGATTGCCTCGCCCAGAAGAAACATCTGGAACGCCATTCCGAACAATGCATACACGATAAGGGTAAAGACGAGCAAAGCGATTGCAGAAATCGCCAAGCTGCCCATGCCCTTGAGCATGTCTGCATTCTGTTTATTGCTGAGAACGGGTTTGAGCGTGAGATAAAAAGGCCCAAATGCGATAACGCCGCCTATGGCTCCCGCAATAATAAAGAGAACCGCTGTCGGTTGGAACACGGGCACCCCCTTTGTCTCTTACGCCCGACCCCATCTGTCGCAAAACATCGTTCCTTATTTTACGAACGCGATTCGAAATTGCAACAGAGCATACCCAAATATCGAACGGCTCTCTCGCATCTTTATCTGCTCTTTATCCTTGCAGGAAAACGCGCGTACCTGCAGTTTTATGAGTTTGTGACAAACCGTGCTTCCGCTAACTTTTACAGCTTGCACCGCCGTACGTAAAACAACGGTTTATGTCCGCCTCGTTTCGAAACGTGCAGATCCACAGCGGTTTTGGAAAGGGGCGCGCCACCCGTGCGAACGCACGCCGCTCAAAACAACGCCCGCCCTGCACCGGTGCACGCCCCACACCAGCGCAAGACCCGTTTGCCTATATGCGCACCTTGCTTCGCGCACGGTCGACGGCATCGTGCCAGCCCGCGAGTGCACACTCTACGACGCTCTCGTCGAGCGACCGCTCAAATCGCTTGGCGCTCGCAAGATTCTGCTCAAGTTCCTCGCGGTCGTCCCAATATCCCACAGCAAGTCCTGCAAGATACGCGGCACCGATCATGGTCGTCTCGCTTGCCTCGGACTGAATAACGGGGATGCCCAAAAGGTCCGCCTGGAACTGCATGGCGAACTCATTGCGCGAGGCGCCGCCATCGACCGAGAGCTTGGTCAAGTCGATACCCGAATCGCGTTCCATCGCCTTGAGCACATCGTAACTCTGGTACGCCATGGACTCACACGCCGCCCGCACGAGCGTTGCAGACGTGGTCCCCATGGTCAGGCCGCAGATAAGTCCGCGCGCAGACGGGTCCCAATACGGCGACCCCATGCCGCTAAACGCCGGAACCATATAGCAGCCGCCGGTATCCGGGACCGATTGGGCAATACGCGCTGCATCCTCAACATTGGAAATGATGCCAAGATTGTCACGCATCCATCTGAGCGTTGAACCCGCATAGAAGATCGAACCCTCGAGCGCGTAGCTTGCGGAACCGCCCTCGGCGATTCCGATGGTCGAAACCAAACCGCAACTGGAATTAACGACGGTGTCGCCTGTGTTCATGAGCATGAAGCAGCCCGTCCCGTAGGTGCTCTTGGTCTGCCCCGCATGGAAACAGCAATGACCGAAGAAAGATGCCTGCTGGTCGCCAACGACACCCGCGATCGGAGGCTCATGCGTCATGACCTCGCTTGACACGTGTCCAAAATCATCGGAGCTCCAGCGCACCTCGGGAAGCATGTTCGCCGGAATCGAAAACAGGTCGAGAAGTTCGTTATCCCATGTGAGCGTATGGATATTGAAAAGCATGGTGCGGCTTGCATTGGTGTAGTCGGTCGCAAAAACCTCGCCGTCTGTGAGGTTATACACAAGCCAGGTGTCCACAGTGCCGCACATGAGCTCACCGGCGTCCGCCGCTGTACGCGCGCCATCAACGTTGTCCAAGATCCAAGCGATTTTGCTCGCCGAAAAATACGGGTCGAGGATCAATCCGGTCTTAGCGCGGACGGTGTCGGCAACACCCGTCTCCCTCAGTTTCTCGACCTCGGAAACCGTGCGATGGCACTGCCAGCCAATTGCATTATAGATGGGCTGGCCGCTGTCGCGGTCCCATACTACAATCGTCTCGCGCTGATTGGAAATACCGATTGCCGAAATGCGGTCGGAGTGAATCCCCGTCTTGAACTGGACCTCCGTCATCACGGCAATCTGCGATGCGAGTATCTCGGTCGGATCCTGTTCGACCCATCCATCGTGTGGATAGTACGATTTGAGCTTGCGCCGCGACTCGGCGACGATGCAGCCGTACTCATCGACAATGGAGGCGCGCACCGACCCCGTTCCGCAGTCGAGCGCCATGATATACGAGCCCGCGAAGGAATAGGACGACTCGTCGAGCTTGAGCTGAGAAAGCGAGATCGGCATGATACTAGTCCTTTCCGTCGAGGCTTGAAGATGCGCACTCGAGCGCGTTAATAATCTGCGATGAGGGAAGAGCCCCTTCGCGAATAATCGAGAGTTCGCCCGACTCAAACGAAACGATGGTCGAAGCCTCAAGGCACTTCGTCTCGCCTGCATCGATTGCAACATCGACACCATCAAGAACACGGGCTTCGACCTGGTCAAAAGACGCGGGAGCGGGCGCTCCATGCGTATTGGAACTCGTGCAGGCAAGCGGGCTTTTACAAGCTTTGATTAAGCTGGCGATAACGGAAGACGCAGATGCACGCAGAGCGACCGTGCCATCTGTCTCCTGCATAAAACGCGGAACAGATGGGGCAGCCTTTACAACAATAGTGAGAGCGCCGGGCCAGAATTCGCGTGCGAGCACGCGGGCGCGTGGGTCGACATTGACCCCAAAACGATCGAGGTCATCTGTACCCGCCACGAGCCAGGCAACAGTCTGCGCGATATCGCGGCGCTTAAGCGTGAAAATGCGACGGTACCCCGTTCCCAAAGCGGGCACAGGAGCACCGTTAACACAGGTAGTTGCATCGTGCTCGTATGCCGCATCATCAGAAAAAGCAGCCACCGAAGCAGCGACGCCATAGACCGTTTCGGTTGGAACAAGCGCGAGCCCGCCTGCGGTCAAAATGTCCGCAGCGCAGATTATCGCCTTATCGGTCGTTGAAGTATGTTCCGCTTCGAGCTTAAATATCGTCGGCATATCGCTTGTCATGCATCCCAATAAAATCAATAGGCACAGTAGTATCCGCACTGATTTTCGCATGGGCATCCCAAAAATGTGCCACGAGATTCTCAGAAGCTGACGAACGGCGCATCCTGTCGGTAAGAGCACATAATCCTTCCGCAAACGGAAATGTCGATTGGAACGCAGACGCCAGCAACACAAAAGTTCGCACGTTATGCATCAAACAGGGGATGTTATGCAGGAATGCGTGCGCTCACAAAACGAGGGCGGCGCGTGAGGTCCTCCACAATCTCGACATTCACAAGCCCCGCAGCGCGGCAAAGCTCCGCTGCGGACTGGCAAGCGTCCTCAAAAAGCTCGCAAACGAACAAGCCGCCCGGACGGAGCATATGGGGTGCGGCGTTGAGCAGACGACGGTAGATGTCGAGCCCGTCGTCACCGCCATCAAGCGCCAGCGCGGGCTCGTGGTCGGCAACCTCAGAAGGAAGCTGAGCCATTACGACATGCGGAATATAGGGCGGATTCGAGACGAGCACATCAAACGTTCCCCATTCATCGCGCGGGACCGAACTCACGAGGTTGGTGAGGCTCACGTATACAGCAGCGTCGTCTAGACCAAGGGCATCTCGATTTTTGCAAGCAAGCTCAACCGCGCGCGGCTCGATATCGGTGGCATAGCAAAACACTTTGCCGGAACGCTCGGTCGCAAGCGAGAGAGATATACAGCCTGTACCGCAGCCGACCTCAAGCACGCGAGCCTTGCGCGGCTCTTGCGTCGGTTCGTCGGGACCGCCTTCGCCGCAGCCGGCATCCGTTTGCACGGCACCGGCGGCGTCGACAACCTCAGCAACATCATCAATACCAGCGCTAACAGCAACAGCATCGACATTGGCGTCACCGATAACAGCATCTTTGTCGCCATCAAAATCGGCGCCAGCATCAACACGGTCGGCTCGGTCCTCCGCATATGCACGTGCGCCGAATACCTCATCATCTGCGCCAGAGCCATCTACCTGCTCAAATATATGCGCTTCGGACTCGCCCGACTCGACGACTTCTTCCTGCGCCGCCTTGGCCTGCTCTTCCTCGATAGCCTTCTGGACCTCGTCATTCCATGGAAGCACAGCGCGTTTTTCACGCGCGTCCGGGCCCAACACCTCGCTATCGAGATAATCGAGCACGAGCTCGACAAGCGATTCGGTCTCGGGACGCGGAATCAGCACGCCGGGCGTACACATCACAGAAATGCTCCTGAACTGGGTCTCCCCCGTGATGTACTGCAAAGGCTCACCTTTAACGCGTCGCACCACGCCCTCGTGAATGATATCGAGTTCATCGGTCGTGAGCGGGCGATCATAATTCATAAACAGCTCGGTACGCGATGCCAAGTCGCACGCTGAGCAGATAAGCCACTCGGCATCGAGGTTAGGACGCGCAAGACCGTGGTCGCGAAAATAACCGACGACCCAATCGTGGCAGCTTTTTACGGTCCATACTTCCGTCGACATGCGATCTCCTCGCTCTCCTCGTTAAACCGCGAGCTCAACCAAGGAGCAAAAGCACCCTGGCAACGGTGATTCTAATGCAGCAAAATCGCGGTAGCGCAAAAAGAGACGCTGCGCGCAACGGTTTTCCTTCACTGCACCTATGTAAACCGCCTCGCTGTGCCCTATTTAGGCAAAAGGGCAAGGACCTGCAAATCCTTGCCCCAAATCTAAACGATTATTTGCACGCACCTACACGGCAGCTGCAAGCTTCTCGGCACGATCGGCAGCCGCGAGCGCTTCGATAACATCACCCAAGCCATCGCCCAAAAGAACGCTATTGTAGGTCGAGTTAAAACCGATGCGATGATCGGTCACGCGATCCTGCGGCTGGTTGTACGTACGAATCTTCTCGGAACGGTTACCGTGACCGATCTGGCTCGAACGCTCGGCTCCGACCTCTGCCTGCTGCTTCTCGAGCTCCATCTCGTACAGGCGGGCACGCAGCATCTGCATACAGACTTCGCGGTTCTGAATCTGCGAGCGCTGCTCCTGCGATTGCACCACCGTATTGGTAGGCAGGTGGGTGATGCGCACAGCGGAATACGTGGTGTTGACGCACTGACCGCCAGGACCCGATGCGCAATACGTGTCGATGCGAAGGTCGGACTGATTGATCTGAACATCGATCTCCTCCGCTTCGGGAAGCACAGCGACCGTAGCAGTCGAAGTCTGGATACGGCCCTGGCTCTCGGTCTTGGGAACGCGCTGCACGCGGTGCACGCCGCTCTCATACTTCATAACCGAGTAGACCTTGTCACCCGTGACCTTGAACTCGATGGACTTAAAACCGCCCGCCTCGGACGGGCTCGAATCAAGCACTTCCATCTTCCAGCCGCGCGACTCGATGAAATGCTGGTGCATCTTAAAAAGGTCGCCTGCAAAAATTGCCGCTTCGTCACCACCGGCAGCAGAACGAATCTCAACGATGGTGTTCTTCTCGTCGTTGGGATCGCTCGGAATCAGCATGAACTTGATATCTTCCTCGAGCTTGGGAAGCTTCTCCTCGTTCTCGGAAATGTCCATCTGGAGCATTTCCTTCTCGTCCGCATCGGATGCCTCGCGCAGCATTTCCTTGGCAGCATCGATGTCGTCGAGCGCCGAGATGTACTCGCGCGCGGCGTTGACGAGGTCGGTCTGGTGCGCGTACTCCTTATTGAGACGCGTGAACTCTTTGATGTCGGAAGCGACAGCCGGATCGGAAAGCTTCTTTTCGAGCTCTTCGTAGGCAGCGATGATCTTTTCTAGTCTTTCGCGCATGATGGGACTCCTTTATGTGCGTGAGCGTATCTAAATATCGGCAACAGAAATAAACGCCGCGAACGCTACGTGCGCAGGCGTCGAGTAAATAGACGGGCTAAACCCAGCTAGAACATGTCGAGTTTTAGATACATGGAGCGTCCTCTCAAAATAGCCCACATATCTTACCTTATTCATGAGAAAGCTTCACGAAAAAGCAGCTCCTCACGCAACGAGCAATTGCATCTATTCTGCATCGCCGCTCGACACTGTGTACGCGCCCGATGCTAAACTGACAGATGATTTTTACTGCCATTTTTGCGACGTAAGATTATGCGACGTAAGAGTTTGAGCTACATGAGAGGAACCTCCATGCTTTGCCCCAAATGCGGACACGAAAACTCCGACGGTGCCAGGTTCTGCGCGAAGTGCGGGTCGCCGATTCGGACCGCCGCGGATGCGAACGGTGCCGACACGACTACGATTATGGATAGCAGCGATAAAGACGCCGCCGACAAGACGACGGTCATGGATGGCACCGGCGCAGGCGACACGGACCAGACAACGGTCGCGGACGGCTCGGATGAGACGGTGGTGATGGGAGACCCCGCAAAGGTAGGCGCCCCCGTCAGCCAGAGCACCAACGAAGAGCCCATCGACGAGACCGCCCCGACGACCGAGGGGCGCCCGCTCCCGGCAGGCGCGGTCATCGCAGTCGCCGTCACCGCCTGCGTTATCGCCGCTATCGTGGCATTCTTTGTCTACACGCGCGTCTACCTGCCCGGACAGCAGCAAACGGTAATCGAGGAAACGAGCGCTAGGGAAACCGCCGCGAAGAAGAAGACAGCGGCGAAAAAAGCCGACAAGGCAAAAGCCGAGCAAGCCGATAAAAAAGAGAAAGAAGCCGAGCAGAAGGCGGCCGAGGAGGCCCAGAAGCAGGCCGATCAACAGAAGCAGCAGGCAGAGCAGCAGCAGAAGATCAACGCCGCCAAGGCGGCGGGCAAGCAGGTCGCCACGGGGACGGTCCACGTCTTCAACACCGACGCCGATCTCGCCAACTATTTTGGAGGAGATGACGCCAACGTATATACCCTGCAATGTCAGAAGAACAACGACCATTGCGGTCCGTTCATCATTTTGGTACTTGACTCGCCGCAAACCTTCACCGCCGGACATGCCGACGGCTCGCCAGCAGATACGTCGACCGCCAGCCGCATCTCGCTTGACCATGAAAAGCGCCAGCGCGTAGCAAATCTGTGGCAGCCGTACGATGGCAAGCGCGTCACCGTCTCGCTCGAGGATCTCTGGTCGCCAAGTGACGCAAGCCTCCCCTGCGGCAACGGCACATTACGTGCCAGGAATGCCAACGTTCTCTTCTAGGCCATTACATTATCTGATTAGCCGCCCGCCAAACAAACAGCCTGAATCATCGTATAATCGTGCTGAATATGCACCTTAGAGATGAAACACATCAATCAACCCGGAAGGATAAAAGGAGTCCCCATGAGCAAGTTCTGTTCAGAATGCGGTAGCCCCTTAGGCGACAACGACACGCGCTGCCCTCGGTGCGGTGCCCCCATCGGCAACAACGGCCAACAAGGATCCGAAACCGGCCCCGATTCGACCGCACAGCACAGCCCGATTTATCAAGCTGCATCTACCCCAAATTCCTATAGCGCCCCCGCTAAAAAGAAGATGAGCACAGGCAAGCTCGTCGGCATCGTCGCCGGGTGCTGCGCCGCCGCCGTCATCGCTACGCTGGCAATTTGCCTCATCGCTTTCCCCAGCACCAATACGACGGAAACGACAAAGGGCACGGGAAGCACCGAAGTCGCAGCAAAAAAGAGTTCCGATTCCACCAAAAAGGACGATTCGAAAAGCGATTCGGACGACAAAGATAAGGACAAAAACGTTACCGTCAACGTTAACGTCAATGGCGGCGGCGGGGGCACTCAAGCCGCACCCGCCCAAAGCGCGCCCGCTACGACCTCAGCACCTGCGGACACCTCGAATGACGGCTACATTTTGCCCGATTCAGCCTCGCGCGTGTACTCGGTGAGCGAGCTTCAAAGCCTAGGTCTCTCGCGCACCCAGCTGACACTTGCTAAGAACGAAATCTACGCAAGGCACGGCCATGGCTTTGCAACCGCTTGGATTCGCAACTATTTCCAGTCTAAGAGCTGGTACCACGAGACCTACTCCGCACAGGAAGGCTTTAACGGTCGAGATGCCCGCGAGCTCAACAGCGTTGAGACTCAGAACGTCGCCAATCTTAAAAAGGCAGGAGCGGAGTAGCTGGTTCCCGCATGGAATGGCTAGCTCAATCGCCTAGCACCCTTGCCAATGCCCCCATCCTCGAAAGTCAGGGACGGGGGCATTTTTCTAAAAGCCGTGCTGAATTTTTGAAAGCCACGTTAAGCAAAGCTAAGCGATACCCCGCCAGCTATTGCCCGACACAAAAGAAGATGCGCAGGGTCGCACTACCCTGCGCTACAAACACGTTTCCTGAATGAGGCGAATCGAAAAGCGGATTCCCTGCAGATACGCACGGCGCGTAATGCGCTCGTCCGTTCCATGCACGCCCCTATCGCATTCCTCATCAGCAACCACAAACGCCGAGAAACGCAGGCACTCGGGACAGATACACGCGTAATTCGCCGCATCGGTCGCACCGATCACCATTGACGGCACGATGTGCACCGCTCGGCGTCCAGCCGACTGCCTGTCGAAATCATCCTCTCCGCCAACCGTGCCCGCAACAGGCGCAGGCTCCACAAAGTAACGCGCGGCAACAGCACGAAGCGCATCAAGACCAGGGCCGCCCACAGCAGGATCGGGGCTCGGCTCGGAACTCCCAGGGCCAAGCGCAACCTCAACATCGTCAAGCCCAGCCGCACGAACCGCCGCGCGCGATGCAAGCAGCACGTTGTCCACCGATACGCCCGGCATCATACGGAAATTGATATTTGCCCACATATCCTGCGGCATCACGTTTGCACCAGCGCTGCCGCCCTCAATCTGAGTGGGCGCGCACGTGGTCTGGACCAACGGATAAAGCCGTTTATCGGCAAGACAGCATTCAATGATTTCGGCACGTTTTGCTGAATCTGCCACATCCTCGGCGCTAACCAGTCCAAGCTCCGTAAGCGTTGCTGCGGTAAGTGCCGTGAGCAGCGGAGCCCATTCGATATTGCAGATTGCGGTGATGGCGCGAGCGAGCTTCTCGAGCGACGTTCCGCCGTATGGATTAGACGAGTGCCCGCCCTCGCTCTTTACGCTCAAAACGATATCCGCGTAGCCCTTCTCCGCCAGGTCGGCGTGCATGAGCCAAGCGCCCGGAACGCCATATTCCGCAGAATTGACGATGCGATAGTCGCCTTCATCGAGCAAAAACTCGAGTTCGACGCCACGACGCCTGAGCTCCGCCGCCACTGCACGGGCACCGAACTGATTGGTCTCCTCGTCCTGGCCAAACGCAAGAATCAGCGTGCGCTTAAGCCCCCAGCCGTGAGCGAGCACGTATTCAACAGCCTCGAGCTCACCTGCCACCTGACACTTCATGTCGATGGCACCACGCCCCCAAACAAAGGTGTCGTCCACGGCACCCGAAAACGCCCCATGCGTCCAATCGCCCTCGGTGCCCGGCACCACAGGGACCACGTCCATATGCCCCATGAGCATCACCGGCTTGAGCGAGGCGTCCGATCCTGGAAGCGTAACGAGCAGTGAATGGTCGATGACCTCGACATCGCCCGCCGCAAACACATGTGGCCACGCATCTGCCATATAAGCTCGCAGGTCATCAAACGGACGCCAATCCACGGCATCGTTATCCATATGCGAAACGGTCGCGAACGAAAGTACCTTGCCCAAACGAGCACAAGCGGCATCGGTGTCAATATCGGCATAATCGCCCTCATGATTGAAAAATCGCCAGATATCGCATGCCCCGGTATCCATAAAACTCCCCTAAAAACAACGAGCGGGGCGCGCCGAAAGGCTCCTCCCCGCTCTGGCAGACATATCGTGCAACCCAAACGCTGCTACTTGGCGGCGACCTCGGCACCGTCCTCGAGATAACGGCTCAGGAACTCGCGCGTGCGCTCATGTTTGGGCGCACCAAAGACCTGCTCGGGTGTACCGTCCTCAAGCACCACGCCCTGATCCATAAAGACGACACGGTCGCTCACCGTGCGCGCAAAAGACATCTCGTGCGTGACCACGACCATGGTCATACCATCGGCGGCAAGCTGGCGCATAACGCTCAGAACCTCGCCCACGATTTCGGGGTCGAGGGCGCTCGTCGGCTCGTCGAACAGCATGATTTCGGGGTTCATGCAAAGCGCACGGGCAATGGCGACGCGCTGTTTTTGACCGCCCGAGAGCCTACCCACCGCCGCATGCGCGAACTCAGCGAGGCCGACGCTTTCGAGATGCTTCATAGCGACCTTTTCGGCCTCGGCTTTGCCCATCTTTTTGAGCGTGACCGGAGCGAGCGTACAGTTGTCGAGCACGTTCATGTTGTTGAACAGGTTGAACCCCTGAAACACCATGCCGATCTTCTCGCGCAGAGCATTGACATTGCAGCGCTCCGCCGTGAGATCCTGCCCGCGGAACCATACATGACCGGCATCGGGGCTCTCAAGCAAATTGAGGCAACGCAAAAACGTCGACTTGCCCGAACCTGATGCACCGATGATGGTCACGACCTGGCCCGGCTCGATCGACAAATCGATACCCTTGAGCACCTCGAGCGAACCGAAACTCTTGCGCAGGCCCTCGACTCGAATAAGGGGTTCTTTCTGCATATCTTCTGACATTGCGTCCTCCTAGTTCGAGCTGGGAAGCGTGGTCGGGGCCTCGGCGCCCAAGCGCTTGCCAAAGGCTTCGAGCAGATGGCTCGCCACGAGCGTGAGAATCAGGTAAACCACAAGCGCCACGCAGTAGACCTCCATCTGGCGGTAGTACACGCCGGCGACTGTGGTGGTGGCGTACATAAGATCGAACACTCCGATGACCGAAAGCACCGATGAGTCCTTGATGTTGATAACGAGCTCGTTGGTAAGCGCCGGAATCGCGTTCTTGATACCCTGCGGGAACACGACTTTGCGCATGGCCTGCCACTGGGAGAGGCCGAGCGAACGCGCCGCCTCCGCCTGACCCGGGTCGACCGATTCGATGCCGCCGCGCAGCACCTCCATCATGTACGCGGTGGAGTTGAGAGAAATGGTCACAAGACCGGCGGTAAACGTGCTCCAGACCTTATTGGCCTGGGTCGTATCCATGCCGAAACCGCGCAGCACCGTAAAACCCGCATAGTAGATGAGCAGGCCCTGCACCATCATCGGCGTACCGCGCACGACCGTCGAATAGACCTTGGAGAACCCGCGACCGACCGTCTTGAAAAAGCGGTTGAGATCGTTGTCAACGCGGTCGTTCTTCTGGATGCGAAGGAAGACCATAAGGAGCGCGAGGAAGAACGCAATAACGGTGCCGAGCACGGCAAGACCGATCGTGATTTCGATACCGCGGATGAAGAAGTCGCCGCTCTTCCACGTCATGTAGACGAGACTCGGCAAAAAGCCCGACGGGTTGGCGTTGGACGCGACGCTGACCTGCACAAGGTCTATAAACGCCATGACCGAACGGTCGATAAAGAAGACCGCCGCGATGACGACCACGATATAGCTTGCGATACGCTCCGCACGCGCCGCCTCAGGCGTAGCGAAGGGGGATACGTCGCGATAATCGCGCCAATGCATGAGCTTGGTTGCCAGTGCTGCCGCCGAAACGATAAGCCACGCCCAGAGAATGACCCAGAGCAGGTCCTGAAAGATCCCCGTCGGCGCTAAAAAGCTCATGGGCGTGGGGTGTCTCTGCGAAAACACAAGTCCGATAGCTGCAATAACGCTCGTTCCCAAAAAGACATAGCGATGGTCGGCCTTGACGAAGGAGACCAGACGATTGATTGCTTTCATGCTGCTCCTCCCCTAGGACGGCTGACGCTCGAGACACGCGTTCCACATTTGGTCGCGCTCCTCTTTCGAGACGCCTTTGAGTGTTTTATTGACAAGCTTAAGCAGCTTTTTCGAGCCCTTGCGCATGCCGACGTTGCAGTCGACCTCCTGCTTGAAGCCATGGCCCTTGGCAAAATGCACCGGCACGATACCCGGGTTCTGCTTCATGTAGCCCTTTTCGTTTTCGGTGTTGTAGGTGACGGCGTCGACCGTACCCTGCAGCAGATTGGAGAAAACCGTGGGCACCGAATCGACCGGGGTCTTGTGGATAACGCCCGGGATCTCGTCGATAACGCTGTCGAGCATGGTGTCCTTTTGTCCGAGCACCGTAGCACCCGAAAAATCGGACAGCTTGGTCGCGCTCGCGTATTTAGAACCCTCTTTGACGAACAGGCCAAAGTACCCGACGAAATACTGGTCGGAAAAATCGACCGACTGTTTGCGCTCGGGCGTGGCGGACATGCCCGCGATAATCAGGTCGATCTGCCCGTTGTTGAGCGAGTCGATAAGACCAGAGAAACTCTGCTTGACGGCGACGGGCTGGCCACCGAGCGCAGAGCACACGATTTTGGCGATCTGCACATCGTAGCCATCGGCATAGGCGCCCTTGACGTTGTCGATGGGAATCGTGTACTGGCTCGGCTCCGAAACCTGCCAGTTATAGGGGGCGTAAGCGGCCTCCATGCCGATGCGGATCTTGTTCTTTCCGATGACCTGATTGGAAAGGTCCTGACGCCCGGCGCCCGTGCTGACCTTTTCGACCTTGAGCGTCGACGGACGTTGGCAGCCCGAAAGCGCCGCCGCTATCACGCCGGCGCTCGCCGAAAGGCTCGCACCAAGAAAGATGCGACGGCTCATAGCCGGAGCTGCAGCGCGCGGTTCCTGCTCGGGGAGATGCATAAACTCTCCTACCTGTTGAATGTTACGTAGACGTTTAGACAGGATACCGCGCAAAAAGCGCCGTAGCACCGTATATCAACGAATTAACGCGTTGGATATGATGACGAGCTCTCCGCATGTCATATAAGAGCGGGGCGGCGCTGGAGACGGAGCACTATAACCCTGCCGCCATGTTTTATACACCCGTGCGGCGGAAAAGATGGGACATACGTCCCAATTCCGTGCCCGAACCGAGCCGCAGGGTCTGGGTTCCCTAAGGCTCCTCCCCCACCATAGAAGATGAGGAAAGGAGCGCGTAGGAAAGGAGCCGACCATGGGACTCTTCGACAAGTTTCTCGAGAAAAAGGAATGCGGAATCTGCGGCAAGGAGCTCGGGCTTTTGGGCAAGACCAAGCTCCAGGACGGCTACGTGTGCAAGGACTGCGCCCGCGGCCTCTCCCCGTTTTTCACCCGTGCGCGCGAATCGACCGTAGCCCAGATCGAGCAGCAGCTCGCCTGGCGCGAGAAGAACCGCGAGCGCGTCGCCGCGAGCATGCGCCGCTGCCGACGCGTACGGTCGAGGCCAGCCACGTGCACGCCGATCGGTGCAGCGTAGGTAGGCCACGACGCCCCAAATCGAGAAGGCAACGGCAGCGATGCGCATTCGGATGGATCGATCGAGCAGCCATCCCAACGGACTCGAGAGAACGGCGATTTCGCGTGCCGAAGCAGTTGTTTCCACGGAAGCAGGACCAAACGCAGAGGTGACAAGCATAGCGGCCAATAACAGAAGACCGGCGAGCACGCCGCTCGCCTTTGCGATCCTCTGCGCCCGTGCGTCCCCAGCGTCCATACTTACCACGCCTCCCCGTAGTCGGCTTTATCAGAAGCATAAACGGAGAGACGGCTCAATCTATGGAACATCCGTCCCAATTTCGTGAGCGACATAGCGGCACTCAGCAGGCTGTAGTACTGGCGGCCGTTTCGCTTACGTGAAAAGGGAAGAGAACGACTTGGGAAATCGTCTTGTATTAACGCTAGAAAACGGAGACAGTAAAGGAACGCGTGTCGGTCTTGCCCGGCGCCAAGGTCGTGATGTTCTCTTTGTGCTCGAACACATTGTCCTCGGTATCGATCGTTGAGTGACCGGTCCAAGGCTCGAGCGCGATAAAGGGAGCGTCGTTCATAGGCGACCAAACGCCGATGAATTTGAAGCCCTCAAAATCAATCTTGATGCCGTGACCGCTCTTTTTGCCTTCGAGCTTGAGCGTGGAGTCGGGCACATCGGTGAGAACGATGGCGTCTTTGGCGAAGCTGTCGCGCGTGAGCGGAAGCGTATCGGAATTGTCGGGCGCGATATAAGAGCCGTTGAACGTCACAAGACCGTCCGGCGTGATAACCGGGACTTTGCAGCTCCAGGGTTTGGTGAACTTGAGCTCGTAATCCTCGAAGGCTTCGTCTTCAGTGCCCGGTACCGGCACGTTGAACGCGGGATGTCCGCCCACGGAGAACGGTAGGTCGACATCGCCCGTATTGGTCACGGCGAACGTCGTGGTAAGCGAGCCGTCAGGATTGATGGCATACGTCATGTTGAGTTTGAAATCGAACGGGTAGACCGCGCGCATCTCGTCGTTGCTCACGAGCTCGTACGTCGCGCTCGAACCGTCCTCGCTCACGCTCATGAGCTTGTGCTCGTTAATGCGCGCAAGACCGTGGCGCGGCATCGTGCAGTCTCCTTGCGCGCTCGTCGCTCGACCGTCGCGTAGCGAACCCACAATCGGGAAGAGAATCGGGGCGTGCTTTCCCCAAAACGCGGGGTCGGCCTGCCACAGATATTCGTTTCCGGACACCTTGTAGCTCGAAAGCTGAGCGCCCATCGAATCGATAGTGGCAGACGCGTTACCTGCCGAAATCGTAGTGAACGTTGACATAACGATCCTTTCGGTCTGAATCGGGCGCGCTGCCGGGAAGCGCAACAATATCGCCCCCACTATATACCCGATGCGAGCATATGGTGAGGGCGATTGTGTGACGATTGGCTTGGCACCGACTCGTGAAAACGAGCGCGCAGACCTAATTCATCGTAACGTTGTTTTCGAAGTAGTCGACCATGACATCGAATGCGGGGTTATCACTATGGTTGTGCGAATCATCTGTTGCGTCTAAAACCTGATCATAGGTACGCGTTCCGAGATATTGCAGCAAGGTGATTTCATTCGCCTCGCCCATGGAATAGTACTTGTCGGGGTCGCTCGATGCTTCACGCTTGTACTCGGCAATCTGCCTGCCCCACTCGAACTCTGAAAGATAAACAGCGCCCTCATCCGAGTGAGCGACATCGCCCCAACCACAATCAGCGGGAGATGCCCAATCGGTCTCATCATCATCGTAATACCAAAGAGCACACACTTCTAAATCGGGGTATTTTTTGGAAGTTACCGTTATTGAGTCGTCCCTTTTCTCGACATTTACGCGGCCATACCAGCCTGACGGAAGTTTGACAGCGAAATGAGCAGTTTTAATCGTCAGCTCCGCCTCCTTTTTCTGCTCGACCGCATCCGTATGGCGCTTTGTCGCTGCAGATTTCAGCGACCCCGCGTCAGCCGCGCCGTCGCCCGTGTCTTTGCCTGCGTATTCATATGCTTGCGAGATCTCGTCGTCCGTCACATCGAGAGCGGCAATCGGCGACAGGTCAAATCCGCCTTGGTCGGTCGCCTCAATGGCTTCGCCCTCCTTCGGGTTTTGAACGACACCTCGAGCGCGGTATTGGGCACGCTATAGATCGTGCCGTCTGCAGCAAAAGGCGAAGCGGCAACCGTAAGCTTGCACTTTCCCTGCTTCAACTTGATGCCGTCGCCATCGGTATTGACGTATTGCACCTCGTCGACCTTTTTCTTGTCGACATCGGTACCCCTGATCTGCACGGGAACACGCGACGCGCCGTTTGCGGTGTTCCAGGAGCCATCCGACGCCTTAACGCTGATGTGCACCGTGTGGACGTCCACGTCGACGCGGTCGATTACCGACCTGCTCGATTTTGAATTGTTGGTCATAAACCAGACACCGCCGGCGATTGCCACAGCTAAAACCGCGACAACGGCGCAAACGATTACCACAATCTTGGTGTTGTTCTTTTTCTTTTGATCCACAGGGTTTTGGCACGCGGCGCCCTGGGGCGCCGGTGCTTGGGGCACGGGAGCTTGAGGTGCCGGTGCTTGGGGCGCAGACGCCGCCTGCGGGAACCTCTGGGTTTGGGAAAGCGTCCCTGCATCCTGAGGCTGCTGCGCAGAATTGGCTGGCGCCGCCGCCTAAGGGAGAGAGGCTCCGCAGGAAGCACAGAAACGCTCACTCTGACTATATGGCGCACCGCATTTTGGACAGCAGGGTTGAGCGGAATCGTTCGTCTGCGAGTACTCCGGAGAAGCGGGCGAAGCATCCTGCGCCGCCTCCTGCCCTGCCGCCGCCCCTCGGAGCGCTATCTTTTGCCCCGTCGCCGGCTCCTCGCTCGGAGCGCTATCTTTTTGCCTCGTTGCAAGACTTCACTTCTCGCCAAACTTCGCTTTTCGCCAGCCCGTCAGCCTTCGTTCCTCGCCAAACAATGCAGTTGTGCTAGGCTTTATGCGTTTTTGCCGCCACGCCCCGGCGCACACAAGCAGTACACATCGCCCCCCTTGCGATGGCTGCAAAAATGCACTGCTACATACGCGCAACACCGGCGGAAGCCCGCCGTTGCAGCGCACACGGCATCGCGATTCACCAACCACGAATGGAGCACTTCGTGTCATCTGCCATGGCGTCCCGTCCAATCTCCCCCGCGCGAAAACGCCTCTGCCTCGCGTTGCTTGTCCTTCTTGGATTCACGCTTGGCTGCTCTGAGTTCGTCGTCATCGGGATCGAAAGCGACCTGGCACGCGAGCTCAATATTTCCCTTGCAACCGCAGGTCAACTCATCAGCACCTTTTCTCTGACCTACGCCGTCATGACGCCCGTTCTCGCGCTTTCGACCGGTCGATTTAAACGTTACACGCTTCTCGTCGCCTATTGCCTCATTTTTGTAGCTGGCAACGTTGTCGCAGCGCTAGCCCTCAGCTTTGAAGTGCTGATGGTCGCACGCGTTATGCTTGGAGCCGTTTCGGGGGCGCTGCTTGCGGTGAGCGTTACGTACATTCCCGAGCTGACGGATACCAAAAAGACATCGCTCGTCATATCTATTGTGTATGCAGCGTTTTCAGTCGCCATGGTATTTGTGACCTCAGCAGGCAAAATCATGGCCGATACCGTCGGTTGGCATGTCGCCATGTATTCTGCGCTTGCGTTTGCCGTAATCGTCTGCACCCTGCTGATCGCATTTATGCCCCGAACGGGCGCGACCGACGAACCCGCCACCTTCGGTGAACAGGCGGCGCTTCTCAAGGAGCCCGCCATCATCACGGGTATGCTGATTTTCCTGTTTGGCGTCGGTTCCGTTTACGTGTTTTATGGCTACGTCACGCCCTACCTCGAACAGGTGCTGGGCATGGGCACGTTCGAAGCAAGCAGCACGCTCATGGCATATGGATGCTTCTGCCTCATCTCCAATATTCTCGGCGGATGGATTGACGCGCGATTCGGCATGCGCGCGCTGCTTGTGACATTTATTATGCAGGCTGCCGTGCTGTTCGGACTTTTCGCTGCGGGTTCGAGCATGCCCGCTGCGCTCGTTTTGATTTTCTGCGTCGCGACGCTCATGTACCTGTTTAGCGTAAGCTGCATCACGCTGTTCATGCGTATAGCCCGCACGCGCCATCCCAAGGCAATGGTACTTGCGAGTTCACTGGAGCCGCTGGCGTTCAACATCGGCATTTCATTTGGCACCGCAATGGGCGGCGTTGTGGTAAGTGGAGTCGGTATTCGATTTGCGGGCGCTGTCGGAGCCGCGTTTGCGCTGCTCGCATGGGCGCTCGTCATCGTGACGCTCAGACTGGCAAGACGTAAGAGCGCTCTAGTCTAGACTGCTCCGGCACTTCGCTCCGCCCCTCTCCCGATTCACTCTCTCTTTTGGTTCGAGCCCCGCCCCATTCGATTTCCCCCAATTCGAACTGCAAATCGTTCAAAACTAGCGCGTGATGCAACATGGTCAGCCCAAAGTGGCAGAAAAATCGAGTTTTGCGTCATTCGAAGTCGTTCGGCAGCCCATACATCCTCCCGCATCAACTGAAATCCTGGTGTTTTGCTCTGCCAAAGACCAAATTTCAGCCAAACCAGTGTCAACGACGCGAAACTGAGAAATTCGAGGATCCAAAACAACGCAAAAGTCGATTTTTCTGCCACTTAAACGCGACCATGTCCCGATTTCGCTCGATCGTGGTCTAATTATTGTGTCCGCCCAACCTGTTCGCCCAGAAAAGACCGCAGCAGACGTCAACCAAAGGAGCGTCATGCTCGTGCAGCGCATACTCTTTATCTGTCACGGCAACATCTGCAAATAACAGGATTTTGCCTGATGAAAGGCATGTAACTATTTGAAGTTTACGGATTTACGACGAATTTACGACTTTAGCCCCGATGCGAACAGAACTAAAGTGGGCCCCGGCTTGATACTGGATTATCTTGCCGGGGCCCATGGGCTTGATTAGTCTTGATCGACTTCCAAGAGATTGGAAAACGATCTATCCGCTTCGCCTTCTTCTTGCATAGGTCGTTCGAGTGTTTCAATTGCGGAAATGACTTTTAAGCCGATCAAAAGAGAGAAAATGGTAGTGCCAGCTGGAAATGGAAGGTAGGAGTTTTTTCTAATGAGATTCTACGAATCGAAAGCTATTGCTTGTGCTCTGTCACTCGCGATGGCAACGTCGATGGCGCTTCCCATTGGCGCCTTCGCTGCTGTTGATGATTCCGGTCAGACGCAGCACGAGCAAAAAGCCGATGGCATCGACAACGGCGTCGACGTCAACGCCGACAGAACCGAAAACGCAGACAAGGACGCCAGTCAAGATATCGACTCTGGTTTCGTCGGCGATGCTAACGAAGGGAGGCAGCCGGAGGGTCCTTCCGAGGAGGGCGGCGAGCCTGGCGAGCAGCAGCCTGGAGAGAATCTCGGTGGCGAAGAATCCGGCAAGAGCAAAGCAGATAGCATCTATATGGTGTCCACGAGCGAGGAGCTTGTGTCTGCCCAGGAGGCTATTGCCGCTGCCGAGGGTACGGAAGCCACTATTGTCCTGAAGGCTGACGTAACCGTGTCGGCGGGGGGTTCATATCTAAGCAGCTTTGGCGTTAACGGAAAGCGCATCACAATCAAGAGCGACGAGGGCAAGCTTCATAAGCTGTCCTTCGATGGCCGTGCCGTCTTGAATGGCGATTGCACGTTTGATAACGTTGACGTCCGAGGCTCCTGGATGTACTGCAACGGCCACGACACTGAGTTCACAGAAAACGGCCAGATTCATCTAAGCTATACACTTTATGGCGGCGGATACATGACCACGGTCAGCAACACTCACGTGGTAATTGCCGCATCCGGCTACATCAATCCAAGCAGTAGCAGCGGCCTGCACGATGTGATTGGCGGCTCCTACAAGGGCTCCGTCGAGGGCGACACGTACCTCGAGATCACTGGTGACGTAAAGATGCAGGGCGGCAACCACATCAACCCTGGATGCATGAAGGGCGACGGCAGCAGCGGCGACGGATCAGGCGTTCCTAATGTTTACGTTGGCGGCAACGCCACGCTTGTCTACGACAACAAGAACGCAGATACCTATCCCGCTATCGAAGGTACTTACGGCTGCGAGATGAGGGGCAACGTCACGCTCGATGTCCGCGCTGGTGGGGTATCGGGTATCGTCGGTGCCGAAGAACCGTTAGAGGATTCAATCATCCGTGGCGACCTGCACATCATCGCAGGCTCGCAGGCTTACGAGAACACGGACCGCATCCTGCGCCTTGGCGGGAACTGGCCCATTGTCGGCGCAGGCAACAGCTTTGCAACTATGCCTGGTGTCTCAGGTAACTACGTCATCGGCGGCAATATCACCATCGATTCTTACGAGAACGTTTGGGGCTGGGATAAGGGAACCACCCCCGACTCATATGACCTCCCCGAGATTTACGGCGCGATTCGAGGCACGGTCGGCGGTAGCATTGCCATCAACGCCCATGGCTCTCATGTACAAAACATCTTTGGCGCGAGCGATTCTAATGTGAGCGGCGCAGTCACCGTCACCGCAACTAACGTCGAGCTCAGGAACAGCGAATACGAGACCGACTATGACGAGGGTTACGTTTTCGGCTTGTGGGAAAAAGGCACTCCCGCAACCGCAAACGGCCCTGTAACCATCAACATCAACGGCGGCGACGTTGGCCTCGTTATGGCAACGGACCAGACCACAGTTCCTGCAGGCTCCTCCATCAATGTAACGGGAAAACCCAATATCCGCACAGGCATACGCGGAACGCAGGCAAGCAGCTATTCCACGGCATTCCCCGTGGCCAACATCTCTGCATGCGAGGCGACAATCCCCTTTATCAAGATGATGTCGCAGGTCAACGTTGCCGACGATTCCAACGTTATCGCACATATTATGAGCAGCGATGCAGGCTTGAACATTGAAGAGAACAGTGTTCTCACCACCGACGAAGGTCAGGTCTGGATTTGGGGCGATGCAGTCGTCGATGGCACGTGGGAGCAGCAGTATCGTCAGGTTGCGAACTACAACGATATCTTCGTTTCCGGTAAGACGACGGTCGGCCCCAAGGGCCGTCTGATTAACCAGGGGCTGAGCAATCTGAAGGGCAATGTATCGAACGATGGCATGATGGCCCTGATGGGTCCGGCTCTGCTGCAAGGTGACTACGTTTCCGGCAACGCCGAGCTCCGACTCCCAGCTGTTGCTGATAACTACGATGGCACAGACGATGGCGGCCTTATCCCCGTTACCATCAAGGGCATTTCCAGCGGAACCACTATCGTCAACACCGTCAATCCAAGCAACTGGGAAGAGCTCCAGTGCCCCAAGCTCGGCGATAACTACATCTTGTCCAAAAAATTCGATGCAGCCGAAACCGCCTCTGAGGCCGCCGAGGGTCCCGATCAAGGGGTATTCGTCCTTGGCAACTCGGATGCCACGTCAAAAGGTTGGTACCTCAAGCGTCTGAAGGATGCAGCTGGCGATACCGGGAAGTTCATGTGGCAGGTCGCTAAGGATACGCCCCCCGACTCCCGAGCTGCCAGCCAAGCCTGAGCCTTCCGTCCCTCCCGTTCCTGAGCCGCCTGCGACCCCCGAACCTCCGGCGACTCCTGAGCCGCCAGAGTCAACCGCGACAGTCACCAGCTCCGAGCTTCCGCAAACAGGCGACGCAACCAACACCCTCCTATGGTCGGCAGCCGCACTGATCAGCGCTCTTGTTGGTACAGCTTTGCTGATTATCGGCAGGAAGAAGAAGTACAGCGAGTAGGGTTAGGAAATTCACAAGGCAGCAGTCTGGGCGGTGTCGTTCTCGCGCGACACCGCCCTTCCTTATCTGCGATGGCGCGCGTCCATCCTCACAACACGGAGGATGTGTCAAAGTCGCCCTTTTTTAAGGACACAGCGGTATCCAAGGAGGTATCGCCGTGTCCATTTTTCTTTGGGTATGTAAAGATGCTTCAAGAAATGCGTGCTGTTGCTATTGGGAGATAACAATTGCAAGCTGTGTGTCCGATGACGTGATTTCCTCGGTAGGGGAGAATACGTCAAGGTATCTATCCCTTACGTCATCAAAAAGCTTTCTTACTCTATTGCACGCGACTTTCCGCGCTGCTTTGTCAGCGTATTCTTCCGGTGTGATGTGAAACTCGCATTCCTCTTTTGATGAAGATTCGTCTTCGATTTTTGCCAGTATCACTCTGGTCATATCCAACGCAACATCTTCCGAGTCGATGCCTTGCCGGTACATGGCGTTATGGCATCGACGGAAGGTGAGCTTGAGATCAACCGGCGGGATCAATTCGGATTTAATGCGCGTGATTCCTGTCATAAACGAGGATTTAGATAGAGGGTATCAAGAACTCTACCAACATGTAGAAATCGCTTTGTTCATATACAGCATCTATCGGCTAGGCCTTCAGAGCTTTCTTGTCTATGGATATCATGTGAAGTGCTGAAATTCTCGTTTTTTCTTCGTCGGATTATATAGCTAAAAAACGTTCATAAATGAATCTATATGAGGAAAACCCCAGGTCAGAGGCTTGTGTAATCATGCAATTGTCGGACGTCCCGACGGTGATTGACGAATCACCATATTGGAATTTCTATCGAAAGGAGTATCTGATGATACCTTCTTTTACCCAGACGCACGGCAAGCTCCAGTTCCATGCGATTGAGCCCATGGGGAGCCCTCTCATGTTTAACGAAGGCAAGCCTGCCGAACGCGTTTCTACTTATGGCGAGCGCATCGCTAATCGTGCGCTGAAGGCCGAGACGATGGTTGCGCGCATTATGTATCGCCAGATGGCGAAAGCCGACGTGAAGATTCAGGATGCGGCGTGCCGCAGCGAGATCGATTCGGACACGAAGGCTTCTTTGGGAGAGGCATCCGCGATTTTGAAGGATGCCATGGGCTTTTATCTTGCGGTGCACGACGATCAGGCGAGCGATAGCGGGCGCCTGTAGGTTTGAAAAGGGGTTTTCTGGTAATGAAGAAGCTTAATCAGTTTATGTCCTTTGACTGGAACGCCTTCGCGAAGGACAAGCGTTTTCTCTGCATCGGCGGCGGCGAGTGGGTCGACTACGCGACCAAGGAGCACCGCGGCACGAAGATCGAGGTGGTGATCGCTGCAGATAACACGGAGTATCGACATGCCGAAGGCGAAGTTGTGAGCAATCGTTTCGAGAAGCTCGCCATCAAGGTTTCGGATGATATCGACATTCCCGTCGATCAGCACGTGATCCCCACCGGGGTGGTCGCCAAGGTGTACGGAGATTATCGCAATCAACTCTCCGTCACGGCGACCGGGCTCACCGTAATCCCCAAGAAGGGTTAGGTGAGCAGCGGTGCGTTACAGCAGTAACGCACCGGCAATCGCCTACGCGGCCCCCGGCACGAAGCTTTCCGTGCTGGGGGCCGTGCTGTTATTGATTGCCGGTTGCTTGCTCGGTATCGGGCACCTGATCATTGAATTGTTCTCGCCTATCGCCACCGAGCCGTCAGGCGTTCTGACGGTGCATGGAAACTACGTCGCCGCCGCAATTGCGCTCGGCGCTATCGGGGGCATTGCCGTAATTGTTGGGATTGCGATCAACTCCAAGCTGCCCGCTTCGAAGAAGCTTCGCGCTCGCGTGCGCGCCGGGATATTCGACCCGCGATTCGGCAACCCCTTGCATCTTCGCGATGGGGAGGTTGTCCCTCGCGTGGTATGCAAGGAAACGGAGGCGGGAAGGTTCGAGATCTCAATCTCCACCCTGTCTTCTACCGTTGACGAGGTGGCGAAGCTCGCGGAGTGCATCAGCGCACGACTTTGCGGTCGGTTCTCGCGCTATGCGGTCGTTCTCACGGAAGCCGACGTGGCGAGCAACCACGTGACGTTCTTTGTCCAGGATGTGACGCTTCACCGTGAGATTGAGGCGAGCAGCGTCGAAGAGATGTCGCCTCCAAGCGCCTACGAGCTTCGAGTCCAGGACGGCACCAATATAGACCTTCGCACCTCCGGCTCCATGCTGGTGGCCGGAAAGACCCGAAGCGGAAAGACGACGGGCGTCATCGCCCTGCTGATCCAGGCTCTCCTTTCCGGGCCGGACGAATACGGTTCTCAAGTGCTCATCATCGACCCGAAGCAGGCCGAGCTTTCCCGCCTGCCGCATGTCGTTTCCTTGGGGCCGGATGGGGACGCCCATGCGATTCTCGAGGCGCTCGCCCTTTTCGCCGAGAGCATCAAGAAGCGGCAGAGCGTCCTCAACGACCGCTCTGCCGAAACAGGGGACGCGGTTCATTAGTGGGATGCGGGATTCCATGTCTCTGTGCTCTTCCTGGACGAGTACGTGGCGCTGCGCACCATGTTCCCCAAGCGCGCCAGCAAGGAGGACCCCGATTACTGCCTCGCCACGTTCGACGGGCTTGTCAAGCGCATCGTGACGATGGGCGCGAGCGCCGGGTGCTACGCCATCATCTCGATCGCGGAGGCGTCGGTCGAGGAGGGCGGGCTTCCGTCGATGGTGCGGTCCGCTTGCAGCACCCGCACACTGTTTCGCCCGACCCTGCCCGAGGCGCGCCTCATATGGGACGCGGACAGGCTGGCCGACCTCGCGGCTCCCCGCACTTACGGTCCGGGCGATGCATGGTTCAGCAGCACGGACGGCGTGCACGACCGTATCAGCTTCGTGCATTTTCCCGTGATGAGGTTCCGCGTGTATCGCGAGCTTGGGCGTCTTCTCGACCTGTACTTCATCAAGTAACTAACGTGGTGCCCGCCGAGCGCAGCAAAGGCGGGCACCACCGCATTGTTCCATTTTTTGAAATTTCGCCTAGACATGCGCCTTGGGGGGCTTGTTATCCCAAGGCGCACCTGGGTGCGCGTTCCAGAAAACAGGCAAAAAGCCTCGTATTTGAGAAAGGGAGTGGAACCATGAGTGGCTCTTCACCTATTAAGACCCGTGCGATGATGTACGAGCAGCAGCTCTCCCATCTGCCGGCTTCCGTCGATGACATGTATGGCAAGATCGCGGCCCTTTCGCCGAAGCGCTATGCGGGGATCGTGCACGACTGCGACCAGACCGACGCAGGCCGACCTGCCGCCGCGCATCTGCATGTGATGATGGAGTTCGCGAACCCGCGCTCCGTCCGAAGCATCGCGAAGGCGCTTGGCGACAAGCCCGAGCGCATCGAGGCGTGGAAGGCCGGGGTCGAGAACGGTTTTTCGTATCTATGCCATAAGACCGACGGCGCGAGATCGAAGCATCAATACGACCCGGGCCTCGTTCGCGCCAACTTCGATTATCCCGCCCTGCTCGCCTCCATCGAATCCCGCGTGACCCGGGCGCGATCGCATAGCAACATCAAGATTCTGCTCGACGACCTCCTTGAAGGGCGAATCGATAAGGAAGCGCTGGTCTCTCAGCTTTCCGGCTCTGAATATGCCCGTGCGAAGCGCCAGGTCGAAGACGTTTACGCACGACGCTTGCAGGTCCAGGCCGTCGAATGGCGCGCGAAGATGGTCAAGGAGGGCCGCAGGGTCCAGACGGTGTGGATTTTCGGCCCCGCGGGGACCGGCAAGTCGACCCTTGCCGAGCAGTACGCGCGTCGCAAGGGAGGTCGCTGCTTCGTATCGGGATCTACCCGCGACATTTTTCAAGGCTATGCGGGCGAGCACTCCGTCATCCTCGACGAGCTCCGCCCCAAATCCATCCCCTACGCCGACCTGCTCCGCCTCACGGACCCCTTCGCCATAGGGCACGAGGTGATGGCACCGTCCCGCTACTCGGACAAACCCGTGGCGGCGGATCTCATCGTCATCACGTCCCCCTATAGCCCTTACGAGTTCTTCTATGAACAGGGCAACAACGCCGATACCGACGGCTTCGATCAGCTGGAGAGACGCCTCGCCGCGGTGATCGAGATGCAGCAGCGAGAGATATGCCTCTGCCAGTATGCGGGAAACGGCTGGTATTTGCCCATGCCCGATTACACCCGCCCGAACCCGTATTCGAGGTTCGCGCGCGGTGACGATTCCTCCGCTGACCCCACGAAGGTTTACGAGTCGGTCCTCGGAACCAGTGCCGACTCGTCAGACTAACAATTCTGGCCCCATGCGATAGAATCGGACTATCGCATCGGGGCTCTTTTCAATACCGAAAGGAGCCGAAAATGGCTATCAGAAAGGACAGCAAGGGTCGCTTCCTCCGACGCGGGGAGACGCAGAGGAAAGACGGGCGTTACTGCTACAAGTACGTCGATGCAAAGGGGCGGACGCGCTGCGTCTACTCATGGACCTTGACAACTCGCGACCTTACACCGAAGGGGAAGAAGGCCGGCCCCTGCCTGCGGGAGCTTGAGAAGGGGATACAGCGCGACCTGTTCGATAAAGTCGCGCCGGATGACATGACGGTCTACGATCTCGCATTGCGCTACACCGAGACGAAAACCGCGGTCAAGCAAACCACCCGCGCTGGCTACAAGACGGTTCTCAACTACCTTGCAAAGGACGAGTTCGGCTCGCGCCGTATTAGAGACGTCACGTCTTTCGAGGCCAAGAGATGGCTCATCGACCTCCAAAACGTCCACGGGAAGCGCTACAGCTCCATTCACACAATACGCGGGGTCTTGAAGCCCGCGTTTCAGATGGCGGAGGAGAACGACCTCATCCGCCGGAACCCCTTCAACTTCGAGCTTGCCACCGTGTTGGTGAACGACATGGTCGCACGCGAGGCCCTTACCCCCAAGCAGGAGCGCAGGTTCCTAGAGTTCGTAGCGAACGACAAGCACTACCAGCACTATTACGACGCCTTCTTCATCCTCTTGAATACCGGGCTCCGCATTTCCGAGTTCTGCGGCCTCACGGTGGATGATCTTGACTTCGAAGAGGGCAGCATACGGGTGAACAAGCAGCTCCAGCGATCCAGCGATATGCGCTATTACATTGAGCGTCCTAAGACGGAGAGCGGTGTCCGTTACGTTCCCATGACGAACGCCGTCTCCGCGAGCTTCAAGCGTGTCCTTGCGAGTCGCCCGCGCCCCGCGTGCGAACCCGTGGTCGACGGGGTAAGCGGCTTCCTGTTCCTTGATAAGAACGAGATGCCCCGCGTCGCCCTGCACTGGCAGAAGTATTTTCAGTACGCGGTGGCGAAGCACAACCGCATCTACAAGGAGGAGCTTCCAAAGATCACGCCCCATGTCTGCCGCCACACCTTCTGCTCGAAGATGGCACGCAAGGGCATGAACCCCGCGAAGCTGAAATACATCATGGGCCATTCCGACATAGAGGTGACGTACAACACGTATACCCACCTCGGTTTCGATGACGTGAAGGCGGACATGCTCGGTTATGAATCCGGGGCGGCGTAGGAAATCGTAAAATGTCTCTATTTACGACGATTCTTACGACGTTGATGGCGGGAAAAACCCGCTCATTTATGAATTGATTTGATACTCTGTATTTAATCGAGGAATCAACAATGCGCCGTTTACCTGCGGATATCCTGATATATGAGAGGTTTCAGAGAATGATAAAAATTATGTTCGTCTGCCATGGCAATATCTGCCGCTCAACAATGGCAGAATCGGTCTTTGCCGAGCTGGCGCGCCGCGCTGGCAGCTCAGACAAGTTCATCATCGATTCCGCCGCGACCTCGACCGAGGAGATTGGCAATCCACCGCATCCGGGAACTGTGGCAAAACTAAACGAAGTCGGCATACCGCTCGTTCCCCATCGTGCCCGCCAGGTCAGACCAAACGAATATGACCATTGGGACCATATCATCTATATGGATTCCGAAAACGCCCGCGGACTGCATCACATTTTTCACAGCGACCCCGACGACAAAATTTCCCGTCTACTCGACTGGACCGACCGTCCCAAAGATGTTGCCGACCCATGGTATACCGGCAACTTTGACGCCACGTATCGCGACATCCTTACCGGATGCACCGCGCTACTGGAGCAGCTGTAACGCGCGTTCGCGCTTCGCGCAAATTCGTCCGTCGAATAGGCTCGTCCGGCAAACAGTCGCAAAACGTCTCGCCCCTCTAACGACAACGCTATAAGGGGCGCGGCGGAAAACTCAGCCGTTAAGACTCAGGAACAAACGAAGACGCCTTGGGCGGAGTCTTGCCTTTAAGCACCTTGTGATAGTAATCGTACGTAAGCGGAGGATTCTCCGAGAGGCGATCTGCCTCCCTCACCTCGCCGATAAACAGTAGATGCGTGCCCACGTCAACAGTATCGACAAGCCGACATGAAAGCATCGCGCATGCATGGGCAGTCGTATACGGCATGCCGAGCGCCGTCTGCGATGCCTCATATCGCGCAAACTTGTCGTAATCAGCACCGGTGCGAAAACCGAAATTGCCGATAAACAGCATGTCCGCACTCTGGTCGATAACCGTTACCGCAAAAGCACCGGCACGTCGAATCAGCCCGGACGTAAAATTGTCTTTGTTGACCGCGACGGACACACGCGGCGGGCGTGACGTAACCTGAACAACCGTGTTGACCACGCAACCCGACCGAGCAGCCGGAAGCGCTTCCTCAGCAAGAGCCCCAGCGCTTACCACGTACAGCCCGCTCGATAAGAGGAACAGCGCTTTGGTATCAAAGCCGTCAACATTCCTAGCGACAGTAATGGATTCTTTCGTAGTGGATTTGCTTGCAGACTCGTTCATATCGATCAGCCTCACAAAAATAGTTCCACCAGCTATTACCGGCCATAGCTCTTATGCCCCGCAATCTTTCGCTTGATACGAACGCCGCCTGATCACCCGGAATTACCCGGCGCAGCGAGCAAAGACCCCCTCAACAGCAACGACGACATCAACCGCAAATGCAAAAGCCGCGGCAGCACCCTATTGATTAACTTTTGTTTCGGCACCTTGACATCAGACTGCCGCGCTCCTATTTTATTTAGGCACAAAACTGTCGTACTACCTAACTAATCGAAAGGAGCAATCGCAAAACGTGCCAGATACATCCGATACATGCATTGATTTAAGCCCCAACGAACTTGACAAAGAGCCAGCTAACCTGCCCGAAGCTCGCACGGCGGAAGACAAACTCGCCAAGCGCATCCTGAGCGGCTTAGGCTTTTGCGGCCACTACATGCACTTTCACGGCGGCGGCGTGTCCGGCAAGGCGCCCATCGTCTGCCTGCTCGCCAAGCAGGAAAACGGCGAGATGTCGCAGCAGGAACTCGGCATGCACTTCGACCTCAAGCCGGGGTCGCTTTCCGAAATCTTGTCCAAGCTCGAGTGCGCCGGCATCATCGAGCGCAGCCGCAATCCAAAAGATCGCCGGCAGCTCACCATTCGCCTAACCGAGATCGGCTGGGATAAGGCCCGCGTAGACCAAGCGGCACGCATCCGTTTTAGGGAGCGGGCGTTTAGCGCTCTCACGCACAACGAACGCGAGCAGCTCGCCGATATGCTCGACAAAATCCGCGAAACCTGGGAGGAACTGGATGATTAAAACCCTTATGGGCAGCATCCGCGATTACATGAAGGTCACGATCGCCACGCCGCTGCTGGTGCTTGGCGAGGTAATCTGCGAGATGCTGATTCCGTTTATCACCGCCGACATGATCGATGCCATCAAGGACGGCGCCGCCGTTGCCGAGATGCTGCCCACCGCCGGCCTTCTCGTACTCATTGCGCTGACGTCGCTCGCCTTTGGCGCCGCCGCGGGCATCACCTGCAGCCATGCCAGCTGCGGCTTTGCCAAGAACCTGCGTCACGACCTGTTCTACAAGATCCAGACGTTCAGCTTCGCCAACATCGACGAGTTCTCGAGCTCCTCGCTCGTCACCCGCCTCACCACCGACATCAACAACGTGCAGCAGGCCTTTATGATGCTCATTCGCATCGCCGTGCGCTCGCCGCTGGTGCTGATCTTTGCCTTTACCATGGCCTACGCCATGGGCGGCAGCGTCGCTATGGTCTACCTGGTCATTATTCCGCTGCTGGGCTTTGGTCTGTTCTTCATCATCTATAAGGTGCGCCCGATCTTTGCCCGCGTGTTCCACAAGTACGACGCGCTCAACGAGTCGGTCGAGGAAAATGTCACCGGCATGCGCGTGGTCAAGAGCTACGTGCGCCAGGACTACGAGAAGGAGAAGTTCGCCACCGCTGCACGCGACGTCCAGATGGACTTCACCCGTGCCGAGAAGCTGCTCGCCTTCAACAACCCCATGATGAACATCTGCGTCAACGGCGCGTTCGTCGTCATCATCTACCTGGGCTCCAAGCTCATCATCACAAGCCAGGGCACCCTGTTCGACGTGGGCCAGCTCTCCTCCATCTTTACCTACGGCTTCCAGATCCTCATGAGCCTAATGCAGCTGTCGATGATCTTTGTCATGGTAACCATGGCAGACGAGTCGGCGCACCGCATTACCGAGGTGCTGGCCGCCGAGCCCACGATCGTCAACCCGACCGAGCCCGTGCACGAGGTTGCCGACGGCTCCATCGACTTCGATCACGTGAGCTTTAAGTATTCCGAGCATGCCCGCCGCCAGGCGCTCGACGATATCGACCTGCACATTAAGAGCGGCGAGACCATCGGCATTATCGGTGGCACCGGCTCGGCCAAGTCGACGCTCGTAAACCTGATCGCCCGCCTGTACGATGTCACGGAGGGCACCGTGCGCGTCGGCGGCGTGGACGTGCGCGACTACGACCTGGACGCGCTGCGCCACCAGGTAGCCATGGTCCTGCAGAAAAACGTGCTGTTTAGCGGCACCATCGCCGAGAACCTGCGCTGGGGCGACCCAAACGCCACCGACGAGGAGGTCCGCGAGGCCGCACATCTGGCCTGCGCCGACGAGTTTGTCGACGGCTTCCCCAAGGGCTACGACACCTGGATTGAGCAGGGCGGCTCCAACGTCTCCGGCGGCCAGAAGCAGCGCCTGTGCATCGCGCGCGCCCTGCTGCGTCGCCCCAAGATTCTGATCCTGGACGACTCCACGAGCGCCGTCGACACCAAGACCGACGCCAAGATCCGCGAGGGGCTGGCGAGCTACCTGCCCAACACGACCAAGCTCATCATCGCCCAGCGCATCAGCTCTGTGCAGGATGCCGACCGCATCATCGTCATGGAGGGCGGCCGCATCAAGGACGTTGGCAACCACGACGAGCTGCTCAAGACAAGCGAGATCTACCGCGAGACCTTTACCTCGCAAAACA
>OGDF01001731.1_pt1 | contig 31563 bp, 31 predicted proteins | sample 1570141 | NCBI WGS metagenome assembly OGDF01 (sample SAMEA4370581, study PRJEB24528) | human gut metagenome | reverse complement strand
AGGACTTTAATTTCTCGATGTGTTTGAGTATATTTGAACACATTTTGAGTGGCAGGTATCACATGGAAAAATCAATGTTTAGAAAATTTATGATGGTAATGTTTGCGGTACTTAGCTTGTCTGCTATAGTTATGTGCACGGGCATAAGAAAAGCAGCAGCAGATGAGCCGCAGAAAAACGGACTGTATCACGAAGAAGATGGATGGAACTATTACAGAAATGGAGAAATAGCATCAGACACTACAACACTTGTTAAATATAACGGAAGCTGGTGGTATGTAGAAAACGGAAAAATTAATTTTACGGCAGCGACATTGTGCAAATATAATGGAAGCTGGTGGTATGTTCACGGTGGAAAAGTAGATTTTGGAGCAACAACACTTGTCAAATAAAATGCATGGACACATCAATGGTGCAAAGTATATGATGTAGACGGAAAAACAGCATGGGCTGACGGAATGGGAGGAATAGCCGATTACGGTGAAGAAGCACCTTTTGCATCGGGTGGAACATACACAGATGAAAACGGAGTGACATATTTTGTACCATGATATTAATTGGAGTTTCACTAAGTGACCAGTGGCAGATATTGTGGTAATTATAATTTTATGCTAATGGATTTAAATGATACAGTTTATGGCATGGAAGGTCATTCGCTGCTATATATCAAAGTAAGTTTGGTATATAGCAGTTTTTTTGTGCCTTTTTTGGAAACTTTGCGGTTTTTCATAACAATAAATGAAAAAATAATTATAAAGACTAAAATATTAAATGGATGTATAAAATATATAAAAATAAAGTTACAAATAGAAAATTTATTATTTACACTGGATATTTCAGACAATTTCACTTTATTATCATAAAAAATATATGAAATTGCGCAAATAGTTTTGAAATAACATCAAAATATGGTATAATTTCACACAAACCCCGGACTTAAAAAAGGAGGGATTTGTATGAAACACAGTTTAAGGGAGAAAACAAAGGAAAAGGCACATGAAGCGGTCTGGTCTGTGCTGCCGATAATGCTCATTGTGCTGTTGCTTGCATTTACAATTGCACCTATTCCGACAGGCATACTTGCACAGTTTCTTCTCGGTGGAATTCTGGTCATTGGAGGAATGATATTCTTTACGATGGGAGCAGAACTATCAATGACACCGATGGGTGAGAGAGTAGGAGGAAGCCTGCTTAGGACGAAAAAATTGTGGGTTATTGTAATTGTAGGATTTATCCTCGGAGTAATAATTACGATTTCGGAGCCGGATCTGCAGGTGCTTGCAGAACAGGTATCGTCCGTGCCAAATCTTGTGCTTATAATGTCGGTAGCACTTGGTGTCGGAGTATTTCTAGTGGCGGCACTTCTTAGGATTTTGTTTGGAATTGCACTTGCACCTATATTGTTCATTTTTTATACGATAATAGTTATACTGGCGTTATTTGTGCCGAAAAATTTTCTGGCAGTGGCATTTGATTCTGGAGGAGTTACAACAGGACCGATGACGGTTCCGTTTATAATGGCACTCGGAGTCGGAATATCAGCTATCAGAAACGACAAACACGCCGAAAACGATAGCTTCGGACTGGTGGCACTATGCTCGATAGGACCGATAATCGCAGTTCTCATATTGGGAATGTTATATAGCACAGACAGCAGCTTTGCTGAAGACATAATCTATGAAGTAAGTGATTCTGTAGAACTTGGTAAGGTTTTCTTACAAAGATTTCCCAGATATTTTAAGGAAATAGCATTATCGCTTATGCCTATATTTATATTTTTTGAAATATTCCAGTTAATATCTTTAAAACTAAACAAGAAACTTCATATAAAAATATGTATAGGACTCGTTTATACATATGTTGGATTAGTATTTTTCCTTACAGGAGCAAATGTTGGATTTATACCAGCAGGAAATTATCTGGGAACAGTGCTGGCATCACTTCCGTATAAATGGATAATAATCCCGATAGGAATGATAATAGGATATTTTATAGTAAAAGCAGAACCGGCAGTGTATGTACTTATGAAACAGGTAGAGGAGCTTACGGATGGGGATATTTCCGGAAAGTCAATGCAGATAAGCCTTTCGGTCGGTGTGGCAGTTTCAGTCGGTCTTTCGATGTTAAGAGTTTTATGCCAGATATCTATTTTGTATCTTTTGATACCCGGGTATGTGATAGCACTTATACTGACGAGGTTTGTTCCAAAAATATTTACAGCGATAGCATTTGATTCAGGTGGTGTTGCATCAGGACCTATGACGGCAACATTTCTTCTTCCGCTGGCACAGGGAGCATGCATAGCACTCGGTGGAGACGTGGTGACAGACGCATTCGGAGTGGTTGCGATGGTTGCGATGACACCTCTTATTACAATACAGATACTTGGCGTAATATACACAGTGCGCAATAAAAATGAAAATACGGACAAAACAGAGCCGGAAGTATTTACAGTTGCGGATATTTATGCCGATATTGATGATGATATGATTATAGAGTTATAGGGGAAAATATGAGTGGACTTTATATTATGATGACAATATGCAGCAGAAAAAATATGCCGGAGTTTGTCAGCTATTATAAAAAAAATAAAATCAAGACTGGAAACATCTCGCTTGGAAGGGGAACAGCTTCAAGCAGTGTGCTGGATTATCTGGGACTTGAGGATGATGAAAAAGGAATACATGCAGCAGTTGTCACAACTGAAAGCTGGAATATTATAAAAAACGGACTTTTGAGTGAACTGCAGATTGATATCCCGGGAAAAGGAATCGTGTTCATAATTCCAATGAGCAGCGTCGGTGGTAAAAAAGAGCTTGGATTTATGATCGAAGGGCAGCAATTTGAAAGGGAGGAGGAATCAGGATTGAAAGATACAAAATATGAACTTATAATAGCGATAGCAAATTACGGATACAATACGCAGGTCATGAAAGCGGCGCAGGATGGAGGGGCAGCAGGTGGGACAGTGCTTCATGGAAAGGGTGTTGGAATGAAAAGAGCCGAGCAGTTTCTGGGAGTTTCTCTTGTATCTGAAAAAGAAGTTATATTGATAGTTGCAAGGAGTGAACAAAAAAACAGTATAATGAATTCCATAATGGAAAAGGCCGGTGTTACGAGTAAGGCAGGCACGATCGTTTTCTCCCTTCCGGTCACATCTACAGCAGGGCTCAGATCTATTGAAGATATTTAAAATATAGGGTTGAAAATCATGGAGAATCCTCGTACAATTGTTCTGTACAGTTGTGGGAGGATTTTTATATGAACAAAAACTATTTTGCAAAAACACCGCCTATGGGGTGGAACAGTTATGATTACTATGATACTACTGTTACTGAAGCGGATATAAAGGCAAATGCTGACTATATGGCAGAAAATCTCAAAAAATACGGCTATGAATATGTGGTTGTTGATATCGAGTGGTATGCAGAAGGTGCAGGCAGCAGGAGAGATGAATATCAGTATATTCCTTTTGGAAAAGTTGAGATGGATGGCTACTCAAGGCTCATGCCGTGTGTTCACAGATTTCCATCAGCAGCAGATGGCAGGGGATTTAAACCGTTAGCTGATTATATACATAGTCTTGGCCTTAAGTTTGGAATACACATTATGAGAGGAATTCCAAGAAATGCAGCACACATGGGAACAGCGATCAAAGGAACAGACAAAAGTGCATCTGATATAGCAAATGCATATTCAATCTGTCCGTGGAATCCTGATATGTATGGACTTGATGTGAAAAAACCGCAGGCACAGCTTTATTATGATTCTATTATGGAATTATATGCATCATGGGGCGTTGATCTTATCAAATGTGATGATATATGCAGATATGACGCAGATACTGCGGAACAGGAAATCATAATGCTTCAAAATGCAATCCAGAAAACAGGAAGATCGATAGTACTTAGTCTGTCTCCGGGACCGGCTTTGCCTGAAAAAGCATGGATATATGAAAAGTACGCTAATATGTGGCGTATAACAGATGATTTGTGGGATAAATGGGAAGACATTTTAAATATGTTCAACAGGTGTGAAATCTGGCAGGAGCATGTAGGGACGGGCTGTTATCCGGATTGCGACATGATCCCGTTCGGACATCTCGGAAAGGGATTCGGCCATGAATGGACATGTAATCTTACATATGATGAGCAGCGGACACTTATGTCACTCTGGTGCATATTCCGCTCACCTCTTATGCTTGGATGTGAGCTTACACTGCTCGATGACAAGACAAAAGAACTCATCACAAACGAGGATATTTTACATCTGACAGGGCATTCTGATGGTGCAAGACAGATAAAACGTGATTCAGATGAGGTTATATGGGCTTCAAGGGATGAAAAAGCAGGAGTTTACTATATCGCACTTTTTAATCTCAGTGACTGCGAAAGAAAAATAGAAATTCCTGATGAAAAAGTATATGAGATTATCGATATAATAAACGGAAGCACTGGCGGTATAAATAATCCCATATCGGAAATAATGGAATTATGGGATCACAGATCATGCAATAAAGCCGGTGGAAATATTAATGCCCACGGAGCATGTTTGTACAGGATAAAGATCGATTGATCCGGGATGATCTTTGATTTAAAGTAACAAATAGTCATATTATTAAAAGGAGGCGGGGCATAGAATGTCAGGATATCAGTCAAACGTATATATTGCCATAGACTTAAAATCGTTCTATGCCTCTGTCGAGTGTCAGGAAAGGAATCTCGATCCGCTTAATACAAATCTTGTTGTGGCAGATGCTTCAAGGACACAAAAAACAATATGTCTTGCAGTATCGCCATCACTAAAGGCCTACGGTATTCCCGGAAGGGCAAGGCTGTTTGAGGTTATGAAGCGTGTAGATGATGTAAACAGATGGCGGCGTTCAAAAGCGAAGAACCGGAAATTTACAGGAGAGTCCGTTTTTGCAGATGAACTGAAATCAAATGACAGCTTAAAGCTTGGATTTATAACGGCGCCTCCGCAAATGGCATTGTACATGAAATACAGCACAAAGATATATGAAATCTATCTTAAATATGTAGCACCTGAGGATATACATGTATATTCCATTGATGAAGTGTTTATGGATGTCACGCATTATCTTAAAATTTATAAAATGATGCCGGAAGAGCTTGCCTCGAAAATGATATGTGACGTATACGAGCAGACCGGGATAACTGCAACGGCAGGGATAGGCACAAATCTTTACCTTTGCAAGGTTGCAATGGATATAATGGCTAAGCATGCAGCGCCTGATGATCGTGGTGTGCGTATAGCAAAGCTTGATGAATACAGTTACAGAAAATATTTATGGGATCATAGACCACTTACCGATTTCTGGCGTGTGGGAAGAGGATATGCCAAAAAGCTCGAGGCAGCCGGACTATACACAATGGGTGATATAGCCAGATGTTCGCTGGGAAAGGAAAATGATTACTATAATGAAGATTTCCTATACAAAATGTTCGGGATAAATGCTGAGCTTTTAATAGATCATGCGTGGGGATATGAGCCGGTTACAATGGAACATATAAAAGCTTATAAGCCACAAAGCAATAGTATAGGATCAGGTCAGGTACTGCATTGTCCATATGATTTTGAACATGCAAAGCTTGTAGTGCGTGAGATGACAGATCTTCTGGTTTTAGATCTTGTGGATAAGCGCCTTGTTACAGACCAGCTTGTGCTTACCATAGGCTATGATATCGAAAATCTTGGCAATAGATCCAGAGAATATAAAGGGGAGATTTCAATAGACCGCTATGGGAGGCGGATTCCAAAGCATGCACATGGAACAGCAAATTTAGAAAAGAAGACATCATCGACTATACTTATAACTGAAGCTGTCATGCAGCTCTATGACAGGATCGTTGATCCCAAACTGCTTATCCGTAGAATTAACATAACGGCAAACAAAGTTATGGATGAGGATAAAGCAAAAGAAAATGAGGGATATGAGCAGATGGAGCTTTTCACAGATTATACTATGGCTGATGAGAAAAAATCTGCTATGGATGAAAAAATAAAAAAAGAGCGGAAGCTTCAGGAGGCAATGCTTTCTGTAAAGAAGCGGTATGGCAAAAATGCCATGCTAAAAGGAATGAATCTCGAAGAAGGGGCAACTGCTATCCAGAGAAATGGTCAGATTGGTGGGCACAGGGCATAACATGTTTAAAAAAGATGAGTCATGGAAAAAATATTCAGATATAATAGATCTGCCACATCATGTTTCGACTAAACATCCACATATGTCATCTGAGGACAGGGCAGCACAGTTTTCGCCGTTTGCTGCACTTACCGGGCATGAAGCTGCGATAAAAGAAACAGCTCGTATCACGGATGAATTCGTGGAACCTGATGCAGATAAAAAGCAGGAGCTAGATGAAGAACTACAGATGATACGTATGGCTTTAGCGGATAATAAAACTGCTAAGGTGCAGATGATTTTTTTTAAACCTGATGGAAAAAAATCGGGTGGTTCATATGAAACAATAACAGGAAACATTAAAAAAATAGATGAATATAATGGGCTTATTGTATTTGATGATAAGACCACAGTAAAGATAGAGAAAGTTATAGATATTCTTGAAGTTTGAACAGATAATTATGATTGGAATATATACAGATGCAGTGGAACGAATTTGAAAATATACTGGGTTTTAAATTAAACGAACAGCAGAAGAAAGCGGTAATGGCGGTGGATGGTCCGACGCTTTTACTTGCTGTACCGGGTTCCGGTAAGACGACAGTGCTTGTCACAAGGCTTGGATATATGATCTTTTGCAAGGGCATAGATCCGTCTAAGATACTGACGGTTACATATACGATTGCCGCAACAAAGGATATGTCGAGACGGTTTGCTTCTTATTTTGGGGAAGAAATGGCTGAAAAGCTGGAGTTTCGTACAATAAATGGTATATGTGCAAAGATAATCCAGTACTACGGAAAATGTATAGGAAGAACACCCTTTGAACTCATTAAAGATGAAAAGATGACTACTATCATGCTTTCAGAGATCTACCAGAAAAGCGAGCATGAATATCCGACAGAGAGTGATCTGAAAACAGTCCGTACGCTCATAACATACATCAAAAACATGATGCTTGATGATGTACAGATACAGAAACTCGATGAAGAAAACGATATTAAGATTTCTGCCATATTTAAAGAATATACTAACCGGCTTAAGGAACATAAACTTATGGATTATGATGACCAGATGGTTTATGCATATATGCTTCTTAGGAAGGACAAAAACCTTTTACAGCATTTCCGTCAGATGTATCCTTATATATGTGTTGACGAAGCGCAGGACACATCAAAAATCCAGCATGCCATAATAGCGCTGCTTACGGATAAAGCGCAGAATATTTTTATGGTCGGGGATGAAGACCAGAGTATATATGGTTTTCGGGCGGCTTATCCAAAGGCATTGCTGTCATTTGAAAAAAATTATCCAGATGCAAAAGTGCTTTTGATGGAGGAAAATTTCAGATCAAATGCAGATATTGTAACGGCAGCAGATCAATTTATCCAAAAGAATACAATGCGTCATGCAAAACATATGACTGCTGGAAACAGTTGCAAAGGAAAAGTAAGGCAGATAGATCTTAATTCAAGAATGGCCCAGTACACATATCTTTTGAAGGTGGCAGAAGAATGTCGGGATCAGACTGCTGTTTTGTATAGGGATAACGAATGCGCACTTCCTCTTATAGATCTGCTTGAGAGAAATAATGTACCATACAGAATGAGAAATGCAGAGCTTACCTTTTTTTCATACAGGGTAGTGGTGGACATAACTAATATAATAAATTTTGCTCTTAATCCCAAAGATACTGATATTTTTCTGAAAATATATTACAAACTATCCATGTATATAAAAAAACAGGATGCAATAGAAATTGCCCGGATAAGTGATGACGAGGACATATCCGTGTTTGACGCTGCCATTAAATACAATGAACTGGGCAGCTATGTAATAGGAAAAATCAAAGCAATAAAGACTCATCTTATGCATATGTTAAGAGAGCCGGCAGATAAGGCGTTAAACAGAATAGTACATTTTATGGGATATGACGATTATCTTCAAAGAAGTGGTATCAGTAACAGTAAAATAGACATACTTAAAGCGATAGGTAAAAGGGAACCATCTGCAGGGAGGCTTCTTGAAAGGCTTGACGAATTAAAAGATATAATTAAAAATAAAGAGACTGATTATGACTGTCCATTTATTTTATCAACGATACATGCGAGTAAAGGTCTTGAATATGATAATGTCTATATTATAGATGCCTTTGACGGAATACTTCCTGAAAAGATACCGACAGATCCAAAAAAAGCTTCAAAAGAGGAATTAGAAGAGTATGAGGAAGCGCGCCGCCTGTTTTATGTTGCAGTTACGAGAGCAAAAAATAATCTGTCAGTTTTTACAACAGATGCGCCGTCAGGATTTGTGGATGAGTTCTTTGGAAGAGAAATAAAACCTAAGAAAATAGCAAAAGTACCAGACATTGACAAAAAAATAATGGAAAGAGCAAGACATAAAGTTGACTATGGGAATGCTGTGCCAGGTAGATACAATGCTATAGGCAAAAATTTACAGCAAAAGAATCATGGAGTGACTGTTGATGAAGTGCATAGAAATTTTGAATCAGGCATGAATGTGGTACATAAAAAATTCGGGGCTGGTGTGGTTGATTCATTTGATGAAGGAAAAATAAGAATCAATTTTGATGGTGTGATAAAAGTCTTTATCGCAGATGTACTTATAAACAGTGGGATGTTAGAATAAATCAGGTGGTGGAAAGATTATGTTTTTTATGATGGGCATAACAGATGGAAGGAAAAATTTTGATTTTGTGCAGACTGAAATATGCGATGTCTGTGGCAGATATGGAAGATATGAGGTCTTTATGACGTATATGGTTTTATCGCTATTTTTTATTCCGTGTTTTAAGTGGAACAAGCGTTATTATGTCCGGACAAGCTGCTGTGGCACGTTATATGAGCTTGATCCGGGAATAGGAAGAGCCATAGCACATGGCGGGCAGGTTAAGATATTGCCACAGCATCTTATGAGGGTTAGTGAAGGAACATATCACAGCACAAAACATTGTAATAATTGTGGATATGAAACAGATGAAAATTTTGAGTATTGTCCAAAATGCGGGCAGAAATTTTAAAAGGATAGTAACTATTTTACTCCATGATTTTTCCATCAATGCTTATTGTTACAACCTGCCATGGTATGAATTTACCACTATTTTGAAGAGCTTTTTTGGCTGCCATCTCCAGACCGCCGCAGCAAGGGACTTCCATTCGGACAATAGTCACACTTTGAATGTTGTTATTTTGAATAATAGCAGTCAGTTTTTCGCTATAATCCACCTGATCTAATTTAGGGCAACCGATCAAAGTTACCTTGTTTCGAATAAAATCCTGATGAAAGCTTGCATAAGCGTAAGCAGTACAATCGGCTGCGATTAAAAGCTTTGAGTCGTTAAAATATGGTGCATTAACAGGAGCCAGTTTGATCTGTACAGGCCAGTTCTGAAGCTTTGATACCGAATCTGCGGTTGAAGAGGCATTTACAGGCTCAGGAGTTTCTGCTCGTCTGATCTGCATGATTTTAGATCCAGGACAGCCGGAGTGAGAGGTCATTGTCTGGTTTTTGGCGACAATTTTCTTCTGTGCTTCTTTCACAGCTTCTTCATCATATGCAGGTGCTTCTCTTTCTTCAAATGTGATGGCTCCGGTAGGACATTCAGGGAGACAATCGCCTAGTCCGTCACAGAAATGTTCTCTCACCAATTCTGCTTTTCCGTTAATGATATCAATGGCACCTTCGTGGCAGGCAGATGCACAGGCACCGCAGCCGTTACATTTTTCTTTATCAATTTTTATGATCTTTCTTATCATTTTTAACCTCCGTCAATAGTATTTAACTTTTGTTTATGCTAGAATTATAGTATTACAAATACAACTTGTATGTTTGATTTCCAACAGGGAGGAACAATTTTGGAAAAATATTTACCTATTCTAAGAAACAGTCCATTTTTTAAAGGCCTTACTGATAACGAGATATTATCAATATTGCATTGTGTAAGTGCAACGGTAATTTCTAAAGAACGGGATTCATATATTTTCAGAGCAGGTGATAGTACTGAAGTAATGGGACTTGTGGTATCTGGTTGTGTCCTTATTATTAAAGAAGACATCTGGGGACATCGGAATATTCTCTCAAAATGTCACGCTGGAGATTTTTTTGGTGAGCCATATGCAGCAAGCCAGAGAGCTGTCTTAAATATCAGTGTGGTAGCAGATGAGGATTGTGAGATTATTTTCTTAAATGTCAAAAGGCTTCTGGTTACTTGTCCAACTGCATGTGAGCATCATCAGAAGCTGATCCGTAATCTGGTCAGTGTCCTGGCAAATAAGATATTGATCCTGAACGATAAGATCACACATGTCGGGAAGCGGACGACAAGAGATAAACTATTATCATATCTGTCGGCAGAATCTATCAGACAATCATCGCTATCCTTTGATATTCCTTTTGATCGGCAGCAGCTGGCAGATTATCTTTGTATTGATCGTGCAGCAATGTCTACAGAGATATCAAAGTTACAAAAAGAGGGCTTTATAAAAACAAATCGAAATCATTTCGAATTAACTGTTTCTGATGATGCGGATTTACCCATTCCAGAACGGAAACAGTCGTATGGGCAGACTGATTATGTTTAAGGAGTGCCTAAAATACAATATTGTTCCGTTTATCATTGGGGACAATTTGAAAATGTTCTATTATCGTGGATTGAAGGAATGGGATAACGAAAAAGGCTATCTGGATTATTTTATAATTGCATCATAACAAGTTCAATTTAGTCATTTGTGCCTAAATGACCAAATTGAACTTGATTTTGATTAAATTAAAAGATATAATTCAATTAAGTCATTTTGTTTAAAAGACGAAATTAAATTCGAAATGAGGCAATTAAAATGAAACAATTTGATTACATGGAAAAATGGAAAAAATTGCTTACACCACAAATTGTAAGTTATCTTACAACAATTCATGAGTACAAAGGTAAACAGCACTTGATTGCTGAACGTCATGCTGATGTACTGGAAAATCTTGTTGAGATAGCAAAGATTCAAAGTACAGAAAGCTCTAATAAAATTGAGGGTATTTATACTTCTGATGAACGATTAAAAAAAATTGTTTTGGATAAGACAATGCCCAAGACAAGAAATGAACGAGAAATAGCGGGATATAGGGATGTGCTCAACACAATACATGAGAATTTTCAACATATTCCGATTCGCGATACATTTATATTACAGTTACATAGAGATTTATATAAATTCGAGAATAGCTCTAATGGAGGAAGATTCAAGACAGCTGATAATATTATTGAGGAAGAAGATGAAAGGGGCAATAAGTTTGTTAGGTTCAGACCATTACCTGCATGGGAGACGCCAGACGCAATCATTAATTTATGTACAGCTTATAATGAGGCAATCAACAAAGGCGAAGCAGACTCACTTTTGTTAATTCCCATGTTTATTATAGACTTCTTGTGCATCCATCCGTTTAATGACGGAAATGGAAGAATGAGCAGATTATTGACCTTATTATTGTTATATCAAAATGATTATATTGTTGGAAGATATATAAGTTTGGAAAAACTAATAGAGCGAACAAAGGATAGTTATTATGATGCTTTACAGGCAAGCTCACAAGGCTGGATAGAAGATGAAAACAGTTACGAGCATTTTGTAAAATATATACTGGGAATTATTACGGCTGCGTACCGGGAGTTTTTTGACAGGGCACATATTGTAGAAGAAAAGAAAGTACCAAAACCAGACAGAATAGAAGAATTGATAAAGAATCATTTAGGTACAATCACTAAAGCGGAGATTGTTAAAGAAGCGTCAGGAATAAGTACAACGACAGTGCAGCGGACACTAACAGATTTAGTTAAGGCAGAGAAGATAATAAAGATTGGAAATGGCCGTTATACAAAGTATAAATGGAACTGGGATAAGGAGACTTAAAAAAGTGATAACAGGTGAATTAAAAAATAAAATAGACAGTTTGTGGGAGATTTTCTGGACGGGAGGTCTTACAAATCCACTAGATGTAATAGAACAGATGACATATCTTATGTTCATTCATGATTTAGATGTATCAGATAATACACATGCAAAAGAAAGTGCCATGCTTGGGCTTCCATACGAAAGTGTATTTGCAAAGGAAGTAAAAATTGGTGAGAGAACTATTGATGGAACACAGCTTAAGTGGTCTGTTTTTAGGGACTATCCTGCTGATAGAATGTATTCTGTAGTGCAGGAAATGGTATTTCCATTTATCAAGAACTTGCATGCTGATAAGGATAGTGCTTTTTCAAAATATATGGATGATGCGATCTTCAAGCTGCCTACACCATTGATGCTTTCTAAAGTTGTGGATGCAATGGATGATTTATATACGCAGATGGCAAAGCTGAATGATTCAGATGCCAGAGGAGATGTGTATGAGTACCTTCTTTCAAAGCTGGCTACAGCAGGGGTGAATGGTCAGTTTAGGACACCTCGTCATATCATTAAAATGATGGTAGAACTAATGAACCCTAAAGCTGACGATGTAATCTGTGATCCAAGCTGTGGTACCGCAGGATTTCTGGTGGAAGCAGGAGAGTATCTGTGGGCTAATAAGAAAGATGAAATCTTTTATGACAAGCAGAAAAAAGACCATTTTATGAATCATATGTTTTATGGTTATGATATGGATAGAACGATGCTCCGTATTGGCGCTATGAATATGATGAATCATAGAGTAGAAAGTCCGTTTATAGAATACAGAGATAGTTTATCAGACCAGAATACAGATAAGGATAAATATTCACTGATTCTGGCAAATCCTCCTTTCAAGGGAAGCCTTGATGCAGATATCGTATCAGCAGATTTGTTAAAGGTGTGTAAAACAAAGAAAACAGAACTTCTTTTCTTAGCATTATTTGTTCGAATGCTTAAAGTAGGTGGCAGATGTGCCTGTATCGTTCCTGACGGAGTATTATTTGGTTCTTCAAAGGCACATAAGGATATACGAAAAGAAATTGTGGAAAATCAAAGACTCGAAGCAGTTATTTCAATGCCGTCAGGAGTGTTTAAACCATATGCAGGAGTATCGACAGCTATTTTGATTTTTACAAAAACAGAGCATGGTGGAACGGATAATGTATGGTTCTATGATATGCAGGCGGATGGATTTAGTCTGGATGACAAGCGCTCTCCAATTGTTGATAATGACATTCCGGATATTATTGCAAGATTCCGTAATCGTGATGCTGAGTTAGACAGAAAACGTATAGAGAAGTCATTTATGGTTCCGAAACAGGAAATTGTGGATAATGCGTATGATCTTAGCATCAATAAATATAAAGAAGTTGAGTATGTGCCGGTAGAGTATCCGCCTACATCTGAGATTATGGCTAATATTCGTGAGATTGAGATTGAGATTGGGAACGAGATGGAAGAGTTGGCAAGATTATTAGGAGAATGATATTATGGCAAAAGTAAGTAAACGAGGTGGATTTTCCGATAGAAATAAAATCAAACCGGAAAATAGAGAGATTCAGTTAAAAGAGTTTGATAAGAGAACTAGAGTACAATTGCAAAATATGATTAGCCAGTTTTATAAGGATATATATGGTAATACATATTGCGGAAAGGAATATATACAGAAATTTTTTAGATATGTTATAGGAACTATTTATTCGGAACCGGTGGATACTAGTCGGACTTATTATGATTATGAAGTGTTTAAAATTATTAATAATACCATACAAGAGGATGATTATGATGATGTTTTAACACTGATAGAAGCAATTATTCAGTATTGGGATTCGTATCTAAGAGATGTGAGAGGATATGACTATTATAATGCTTATGATAATAGTTATCGACGTTGCTCTATTTATGAAATTGCCAATTCATATTTACAAAGAGAATATGTAGGATATAGATTCATAGATGAGCAACTTATACCAATAAGTGATGATTATGAGCTGGAAGCAGTAAAAAAGGCATTGGATAATCCGTATTCGCCTGTATATGAGCATTTATCCAAAGCAAATAAGTTGCTTGGAGATAGAACATCTCCTGATTATGAGAATTCTATCAAAGAAAGTATTAGTGCGGTTGAAGCATTATGTGAAATACTTACTGGAATAACAGGAAAAGAGGCTTCATTGGGAAAACTGTTAAAAAAATTAGAAGATAATGGTGTAGTGATTCATGCAGGACTGAAAGCGGCTTTTAATATGCTATACGGATATACATCAGATGCTAATGGAATAAGACATGCTGGCAATATTGGTGGATCATCATCAACATTTGAAGAAGCAAAATTTATGTTGGTGTCGTGTAGTGCTTTTGTGAATTATTTGATTGCAGTTAGTGCGAAATGATAGAATAGAAAGGAAGACAAATTCGGATTTGTAGGGATGATGTAGATGATTGAAAAAGAGTTAAAGGTGCCATTTTCAGCACCATTAAGTGAATTAGATACAGAAGTGCAAACATATGGTTGTAGAGCTAATAATTCTGATATCTGTGGAAACAATTCTATACAAGGAATTTGTGCTTTTGTCTCGGATGATTGTATCTGTCGAAAACCTTCAAGAGCTTGGAAAAAACAATATATTAAGTTGAAAGAAGGTGATGTGAATGACTGATATGATTAAGCTTGGCGATGTTGCAACTTATATAAATGGATATGCATTTAAACCAGAGGATAGAGGAGAAGTGGGATTACCTATTATCCGTATCCAAGATCTTACAGGGAATACATATGATTTAGGATTTTATGATGGAGAGTATCCATCAAAAATCGAGATAAATGATGGGGATGTACTGATTTCTTGGTCTGCTAGTTTGGGAGTTTATGTGTGGAATCGGGGCAAGGCACTTTTAAATCAGCACATTTTTAAGGTGACATTTGATAAAGTAGAAATAGATAAGAATTATTTTGTTTATGCTGTAAAATATAAGCTTGATGAGATGGTAATGAAAACTCATGGAGCTACTATGAAACATATTGTAAAGAAAGATTTTGATGCTACTCGGATTCCATACCCATCATTAAGAGAACAGGAAGAAATTGCTACTATCCTAGATAAGATTTCAATGATAATTGAGGTTCGTAAAAGAGAATTACAGTTATTAGACAGCCTCATCAAAGCCCGATTTGTCGAGATGTTTTATGACAAAGGCTATCCTATTCTAAAGTGGAATGATGTTTTTAACACAACTACGGGAAAGCTAGATTCTAATGCTGCAGTTGAGGATGGAGAGTATCCATTTTTTACTTGTTCAAAAGAAGTTCTTAGAATTGATAAGTTTGCTTTTGACCAAGAAGCTTTACTTTTGGCTGGTAATAATGCGGCTGGTAAATATGATGTTAAGTACTATAACGGCAAGTTTAATGCATATCAGAGAACTTATGTATTAGGATTAAAAGAGGACTGGTCTTATCAGCTTTTTAGATATCAGTTAGAGGATAAACTTGTTTATTTGCAACAGCAATCGTTAGGCGGTTTAACGAAGTACTTGACTATGAAAATACTGGGAAAACTCGATTTTATTATTCCGCCAATAGAGAAGCAAATAGCGTTTGAAGTGTTTGCGAATCAAGTCAACAAATCAAAAGTTGCAGTTCAAAAAGCATTAGACGAAACACAAATGCTTTTTGACAGTTTGATGCAAGAATATTTCGGATAAGGAGAATGTTTATGAGTATAGTGGCAGCAATAGTATCATTGATGGGAGCAATTATATCAGGAGTTCTTGCTACGATTATAACTTTAACAATTAATCATAAAAGTGAGATTATGAGAGAAAAGAAACAATTGGTGGCGGATATATTTGGATATCGATTTTTACTCAATAAAGACAGTGGAGTAGAAAAATTTTATGCAGCTATGAATCGTGTCCCAATAGTATTTAAAGATAACAAGAATGTTATAGAATCATATGACTACTTACATAGGTGTTCATTAATAAATGATTCTAAAGAACGTTCTCGAAAAATGGAGGATGCGTTAGTTACTTTTATGAAGGAGTTATGTAAGGCAATAAATATTGATTGTGAAAATTGGAATGATAGTAAAATACTTAATATTTTTGGGGCATGAAATAGTAAAGCAGATTAATGTTTAATAAACAAATGGTATTGTATCATCCAGATGAGGGAAGCGTACCGGTTGATGCTATTTAAAAATATTTTTATGAGGGCGAGTTAGATAAGGAAGTGGTTATTTCCAAAAAGGAAACAACCACAAGGCATGTAATAATATTTTGGACAAATTATTCTATATAAAAGTTGAATGGAGGCAGGGGATGGCATTGCTGACAGTATATCATGGCGGATATCAGGCGGTTGATAAGCCAAAGATAAAAGCAAGTAAAAACACAAAGGACTTTGGAACAGGTTTTTATTGTACAATAATAAAAGAACAGGCACAAAGATGGGCAAGACGTTACAATACAAAAATTGTATCAATATATGATGTGAAGATTTTCTCTGAATTAAAAATTATGGAATTTAAAGAGATGACAGAGGAATGGCTTGATTTCATTGTAGCATGCAGAAGTGGACAACCGCATGATTATGATATTGTGATTGGAGCTATGGCTGATGATCAGATTTATAACCATGTATCTGATTATATAGACGGAACTATTACCAGAGAACAGTTCTGGGTATTAGCGAAATTTAAATATCCAATACATCAGATAGTTTTCTGCACAGATGAGGCATTAAAATGTTTGAATTATAGAGGATTTGAGGAGGTGTGATAGTGGCTGGACGGGAAAGAGAAAATAAAAAAGATAATGATTTATTTTTTACTTGCAGTCTAATCGAATACATTTCTCGTAAAACGAAAAATATTCGTGTTGATGTAGTGAATAAACTTGGAAAGACTAGAATTAGCAAGATTTATGAGCTTGCTGATGTATATCATTGCGATAATATTGACAGTGTTAGTGATTATTTTATTGATGACGCAAATATTCACATGGGAGAATTTGATAATTTATCTGATTGTGGCTACGCAGTGCCATCACATTGGGATATAGGAAAAGTGTACAAACGCTTGATAAAAATGGTTGCAGATGATGAAAAAATAGAAACTGTTGATGCACTGATAGAAGTGTACAGTTCGTTTATCAGTTCTAAGATAGATGATTACAATAGCAGCGTTTATTATGAAAATCCTAACTACATTTTTGAATGCTATAAGGAAAATAAGATGTTATAAAGAATATGGTTGTAGGATGTTGGTATCAGATGAGGAGAAACCAACATGGAAGAAAAAATTGTAATAGTATTGAACGAAATGTCAGAGTATTTATCAATTACTCAGATGAAAAAACTGCAAGAGGTGATTATTAAAACATTTGCTGAAAATGAAGCATCAAAAGTAAATATAAAGAATGAAGACTTTTTGAATATGTTTTTGGCAGCGAAGAGAATTGAGGGATGTTCGGAAAGAACGATTAATTACTATAGGGTAACAGTACAACATTTATTGTCGTGTACTGAGAAAAATGTTCGAAAGATTTCAACTGAGGAAATGAGAGAGTATTTATCAAACTATCAGAAGCGTAACAATTGCTCTAATGTAACCATTGATAATGTTCGTAGAAATATTTCAAGTTTCTTTTCGTGGCTGGAAGAGGAAGATTATATCTTAAAAAGTCCGATGAAAAGGATACATAAAATTAAAACGAAAAAGATGGTCAAGAATACCATTTCGGATGAAGAAATAGAAAAACTACGTGACAACTGTAAGGAAAAAAGAGACTTGGCTATGATTGATTTATTGTATTCAACAGGAATCAGAGTGGGGGAACTGGTCAATCTTAATATAGATGATATAAATTTTGAAGGAAGAGAATGTGTTGTTTACGGAAAAGGAGACAAGGAGCGGAGAGTATATTTCGATGCAAAGACCAAGGTTCATTTAAAACAGTATCTTGAGAATAGATTTGATAATAACGAGGCTTTATTTGTGACTTTGGACGCACCATATGAAAGATTAAAAATCAGTGGCGTTGAGATAAGATTACGAAATATTGGAAGGACTTTAAACCTTGAAAGAATTCATCCGCATAAGTTTCGAAGGACAATGGCAACAAGGGCAATTGATAAAGGAATGCCAATCGAGCAGGTGCAAAGGTTGTTAGGACATTCTCAAATAGATACTACTATGCAATATGCTATGGTGAATCAAAATAATGTTAAAACATCTCATCAAAAATATATAGCGTGATTATAATATAAATTAAAAATTGGAATGACATAAAAAGTTTGTAATGGTATCAAAATTAGGAGAACAAAAGTATGGACTCAAAAGAAATGTTTGAAAACAAAAAAATAGAACTTCAAGATATTGATAAAATAGTAAGGGTAAAACATAGTCCAGCAGTTTCGACATTTATTTCATTAATCAAAACCGTTCCGTGTTTCTTGGATTTGTTTGATGATTCTTTAGAATATATTTTGCAAAATTTTCAGAACAAAAAGCAACAACAACTTTTAGACTTTATTAATAATACATCTGAAGGAACTGTTACATCTGATATGGTAAATGATGTAGAATTCATTATGAACTTTGCAAAAACAATGAAAGCGGTTAATATGTTGACGAATGGTGATAAAGTAAAATTTTATGGTAATTTATTGGTAAACGGATATTTAAGTGCAAGAGGCAAAATATTGACTGATGAATTTGAAGAATATTTAGAATTGATAAACTCACTTTCATATAGAGAGCTAGAATACTTGCTGTTTTTTAAAGAGTTTTCGGATAGATATACAGGAAAATTAGTGCATCAGAGTTGGAATGAATTTAGTACAGAGTTTCGAAATAAGTTTCAAAATAGAGATGCATACGCCGTATATAAGCGGTTACAACGTACTGGCTTTATAAGTGAAGTGATAGAAACAGCTAATATTAGGGGAGAAACATTATTGCTAGATAATAATTTTATTGGTTTTGAAGTAGAACCGGAATTCAATCGATTTAACGAAATGGTTCTTAAAAAAATTGATAATACTTAACAAAATTCGGATTTGTTGGGATGATGTAGATGAAGATTAAAGATATTTGCACTTCTGTAACAGATGGAAGTCATAATCCACCGCAAGGAATTGAGAAAAGCGAATATATGATGTTGAGCTCAAAAAATATTTTTGATGATGAAATAACATTTGATGAACCGCGTTTTCTCTCTGAAAAAGATTTTGAAAGAGAACACAAGCGAACTCAGATAGCAGTGGGCGATGTTTTGCTTACTATTGTTGGAACTGTTGGGCGAACAGCTGTTGTAGATGAAGATATGCCAGCATTTGCTTTACAGAGAAGCGTTGCTGTGCTTCATCCAAAGAATGATGTTTGTTTGCCTAGATTTTTAATGTATGCTTTGAGAGGAAAACGTACATATATTGAAAATAGAGCAAAGGGTGTAGCTCAAAAAGGAATATACCTCAAAGAAGTATCTGATATAGATATATATATTCCAGATATATCAAATCAAGAAATAATAATAAATAAATTAGATAAAGTTAATACGATTATTAAACTCAGACAAGAAGAATTACTTGCATTAGACAACCTCATCAAAGCCCGATTTGTCGAGATGTTTTATGACAAAGGCTATCCTATTCTAAAGTGGAATGATGTTTTTAACACAACTACGGGAAAGCTAGATTCTAATGCTGCAGTTGAGGATGGAGAGTATCCATTTTTTACTTGTTCAAAAGAAGTTCTTAGAATTGATAAGTTTGCTTTTGACCAAGAAGCTTTACTTTTGGCTGGTAATAATGCGGCTGGTAAATATGATGTTAAGTACTATAACGGCAAGTTTAATGCATATCAGAGAACTTATGTATTAGGATTAAAAGAGGACTGGTCTTATCAGCTTTTTAGATATCAGTTAGAGGATAAACTTGTTTATTTGCAACAGCAATCGTTAGGCGGTTTAACGAAGTACTTGACTATGAAAATACTGGGAAAACTCGATTTTATTATTCCGCCAATAGAGAAGCAAATAGCGTTTGAAGTGTTTGCGAATCAAGTCAACAAATCAAAAGTTGCAGTTCAAAAAGCATTAGACGAAACACAAATGCTTTTTGACAGTTTGATGCAAGAATATTTCGGATAAGGAGAATGTTTATGAGTATAGTGGCAGCAATAGTATCATTGATGGGAGCAATTATATCAGGAGTTCTTGCTACGATTATAACTTTAACAATTAATCATAAAAGTGAGATTATGAGAGAAAAGAAACAATTGGTGGCGGATATATTTGGATATCGATTTTTACTCAATAAAGACAGTGGAGTAGAAAAATTTTATGCAGCTATGAATCGTGTCCCAATAGTATTTAAAGATAACAAGAATGTTATAGAATCATATGACTACTTACATAGGTGTTCATTAATAAATGATTCTAAAGAACGTTCTCGAAAAATGGAGGATGCGTTAGTTACTTTTATGAAGGAGTTATGTAAGGCAATAAATATTGATTGTGAAAATTGGAATGATAGTAAAATACTTAATATTTTTGGGGCATGAAATAGTAAAGCAGATTAATGTTTAATAAACAAATGGTATTGTATCATCCAGATGAGGGAAGCGTACCGGTTGATGCTATTTAAAAATATTTTTATGAGGGCGAGTTAGATAAGGAAGTGGTTATTTCCAAAAAGGAAACAACCACAAGGCATGTAATAATATTTTGGACAAATTATTCTATATAAAAGTTGAATGGAGGCAGGGGATGGCATTGCTGACAGTATATCATGGCGGATATCAGGCGGTTGATAAGCCAAAGATAAAAGCAAGTAAAAACACAAAGGACTTTGGAACAGGTTTTTATTGTACAATAATAAAAGAACAGGCACAAAGATGGGCAAGACGTTACAATACAAAAATTGTATCAATATATGATGTGAAGATTTTCTCTGAATTAAAAATTATGGAATTTAAAGAGATGACAGAGGAATGGCTTGATTTCATTGTAGCATGCAGAAGTGGACAACCGCATGATTATGATATTGTGATTGGAGCTATGGCTGATGATCAGATTTATAACCATGTATCTGATTATATAGACGGAACTATTACCAGAGAACAGTTCTGGGTATTAGCGAAATTTAAATATCCAATACATCAGATAGTTTTCTGCACAGATGAGGCATTAAAATGTTTGAATTATAGAGGATTTGAGGAGGTGTGATAGTGGCTGGACGGGAAAGAGAAAATAAAAAAGATAATGATTTATTTTTTACTTGCAGTCTAATCGAATACATTTCTCGTAAAACGAAAAATATTCGTGTTGATGTAGTGAATAAACTTGGAAAGACTAGAATTAGCAAGATTTATGAGCTTGCTGATGTATATCATTGCGATAATATTGACAGTGTTAGTGATTATTTTATTGATGACGCAAATATTCACATGGGAGAATTTGATAATTTATCTGATTGTGGCTACGCAGTGCCATCACATTGGGATATAGGAAAAGTGTACAAACGCTTGATAAAAATGGTTGCAGATGATGAAAAAATAGAAACTGTTGATGCACTGATAGAAGTGTACAGTTCGTTTATCAGTTCTAAGATAGATGATTACAATAGCAGCGTTTATTATGAAAATCCTAACTACATTTTTGAATGCTATAAGGAAAATAAGATGTTATAAAGAATATGGTTGTAGGATGTTGGTATCAGATGAGGAGAAACCAACATGGAAGAAAAAATTGTAATAGTATTGAACGAAATGTCAGAGTATTTATCAATTACTCAGATGAAAAAACTGCAAGAGGTGATTATTAAAACATTTGCTGAAAATGAAGCATCAAAAGTAAATATAAAGAATGAAGACTTTTTGAATATGTTTTTGGCAGCGAAGAGAATTGAGGGATGTTCGGAAAGAACGATTAATTACTATAGGGTAACAGTACAACATTTATTGTCGTGTACTGAGAAAAATGTTCGAAAGATTTCAACTGAGGAAATGAGAGAGTATTTATCAAACTATCAGAAGCGTAACAATTGCTCTAATGTAACCATTGATAATGTTCGTAGAAATATTTCAAGTTTCTTTTCGTGGCTGGAAGAGGAAGATTATATCTTAAAAAGTCCGATGAAAAGGATACATAAAATTAAAACGAAAAAGATGGTCAAGAATACCATTTCGGATGAAGAAATAGAAAAACTACGTGACAACTGTAAGGAAAAAAGAGACTTGGCTATGATTGATTTATTGTATTCAACAGGAATCAGAGTGGGGGAACTGGTCAATCTTAATATAGATGATATAAATTTTGAAGGAAGAGAATGTGTTGTTTACGGAAAAGGAGACAAGGAGCGGAGAGTATATTTCGATGCAAAGACCAAGGTTCATTTAAAACAGTATCTTGAGAATAGATTTGATAATAACGAGGCTTTATTTGTGACTTTGGACGCACCATATGAAAGATTAAAAATCAGTGGCGTTGAGATAAGATTACGAAATATTGGAAGGACTTTAAACCTTGAAAGAATTCATCCGCATAAGTTTCGAAGGACAATGGCAACAAGGGCAATTGATAAAGGAATGCCAATCGAGCAGGTGCAAAGGTTGTTAGGACATTCTCAAATAGATACTACTATGCAATATGCTATGGTGAATCAAAATAATGTTAAAACATCTCATCAAAAATATATAGCGTGATTATAATATAAATTAAAAATTGGAATGACATAAAAAGTTTGTAATGGTATCAAAATTAGGAGAACAAAAGTATGGACTCAAAAGAAATGTTTGAAAACAAAAAAATAGAACTTCAAGATATTGATAAAATAGTAAGGGTAAAACATAGTCCAGCAGTTTCGACATTTATTTCATTAATCAAAACCGTTCCGTGTTTCTTGGATTTGTTTGATGATTCTTTAGAATATATTTTGCAAAATTTTCAGAACAAAAAGCAACAACAACTTTTAGACTTTATTAATAATACATCTGAAGGAACTGTTACATCTGATATGGTAAATGATGTAGAATTCATTATGAACTTTGCAAAAACAATGAAAGCGGTTAATATGTTGACGAATGGTGATAAAGTAAAATTTTATGGTAATTTATTGGTAAACGGATATTTAAGTGCAAGAGGCAAAATATTGACTGATGAATTTGAAGAATATTTAGAATTGATAAACTCACTTTCATATAGAGAGCTAGAATACTTGCTGTTTTTTAAAGAGTTTTCGGATAGATATACAGGAAAATTAGTGCATCAGAGTTGGAATGAATTTAGTACAGAGTTTCGAAATAAGTTTCAAAATAGAGATGCATACGCCGTATATAAGCGGTTACAACGTACTGGCTTTATAAGTGAAGTGATAGAAACAGCTAATATTAGGGGAGAAACATTATTGCTAGATAATAATTTTATTGGTTTTGAAGTAGAACCGGAATTCAATCGATTTAACGAAATGGTTCTTAAAAAAATTGATAATACTTAACAAAATTCGGATTTGTTGGGATGATGTAGATGAAGATTAAAGATATTTGCACTTCTGTAACAGATGGAAGTCATAATCCACCGCAAGGAATTGAGAAAAGCGAATATATGATGTTGAGCTCAAAAAATATTTTTGATGATGAAATAACATTTGATGAACCGCGTTTTCTCTCTGAAAAAGATTTTGAAAGAGAACACAAGCGAACTCAGATAGCAGTGGGCGATGTTTTGCTTACTATTGTTGGAACTGTTGGGCGAACAGCTGTTGTAGATGAAGATATGCCAGCATTTGCTTTACAGAGAAGCGTTGCTGTGCTTCATCCAAAGAATGATGTTTGTTTGCCTAGATTTTTAATGTATGCTTTGAGAGGAAAACGTACATATATTGAAAATAGAGCAAAGGGTGTAGCTCAAAAAGGAATATACCTCAAAGAAGTATCTGATATAGATATATATATTCCAGATATATCAAATCAAGAAATAATAATAAATAAATTAGATAAAGTTAATACGATTATTAAACTCAGACAAGAAGAATTACTTGCATTAGACAACCTCATCAAAGCCCGATTTGTCGAGATGTTTGGTGACCCTCAAATCAATCCTTTTGGATGGGATGTGGTTAATATATCTGAGGTTGTGGGAGGTAAGGTATCTAACGGATTTTTTGCGAAAAGAGATGATTATGCTGATGATGGCAATGTAAGTGTTCTTGGGGTGTCAAATATTGTTAATAGAATGTATTCAAATGTTGACAAGTTACCTAAAACAAATGCAGATGATAAAGATATAGAGAAGTTTGAAGTAAGGTATGGTGATATGCTATTCTGTCGTTCGTCATTGGTTACTGAAGGTATTGGAAAAGCTTCAATTGTCCCTGAAAATGTGCAAGACAATGTATTGTTTGAATGTCATGTTATTAGATTGCCGTTGGATTTGAGTAAATGTGTGCCAGAGTTTATGCAGGCTTTATCGACAATGGATTTCTTTAGAAATCAAGTTGTTGCTCAATCAAAGACAGCGACAATGACGACAATTGGTCAGGATGGAATACTTAAGACAGATATTATTCTTCCGCCAATTGATAAGCAAAGAACGTTTTATGACTTTGTCCACCAAGTCGACAAATCAAAAGTTATTAAACTAAAAAATGAAAGCTAAAATTTATTTTTTAAGGAATTAGTGATACTATAAATCTATTAGTAGATAATAACTTGTGAATGGGAGGTTTCTATGACCAACTTTGATTTTTTGAAACAAGAACCAAAATTCAATAGTTTCTCAGATGTGGCAATAGCCGCAGAGAAAGTCCTTAAGATAGACAAAGAATCCAGCGTGATTAATTGTCGTCGTGCCATGGAATTTGCTATCAAGTGGATGTATTCCGTAGACAAATCACTTGAGATGCCTTATCAGGACAATCTTATGAGCCTTATGAGCACAGAAGATTTTCATGATCTTGTGGATGATACTTTATGGAAACGTTTGAATTTGATTCGAAAGATTGGTAATAGAGCTGTGCACAATGGTAGAAAGATTACAGAAGACGAGGCAATTCTTTGTTTGCAGAATTTGTTTATTTTTATGGATTATGTGTCATACTGCTATTCTGATTTTTATAAAGAGAGACAGTATGATGTAAATCTGTTGAATGAAACATATGAAAATCCTGAGGTGACTAAATCTTCGGATACTGATGTGGATTTGCAGGCGTTAATTGCTGAAAATAAGGCTCTTAAGGAAGCGTTGACAGCTAAGCGTACGGAGCAACAGAAGACTTATGTTCCAAAACCTCTTGATTTATCAGAGTATAAGACAAGAAAAATTTATATTGATTCTATGTTGCTGGATGCTGACTGGATAGAAGGGCAAGACTGGATTAATGAAGTTGAACTTTCGGGAATGCCAAATAAATCAGAGGTGGGCTTCGCGGACTATGTGCTTTATGATGATAGTCATAAGCCTCTTGCTGTAGTTGAGGCGAAGCGAACATGTGTGGATGTGGCGAAAGGCAGGCAGCAGGCAAAGCTTTATGCTGACATATTAGAGAAAAAATATAAGAGAAGACCCGTGGTTTTTCTTACGAATGGTTTTGAGACGAGAATTATAGATAATCAGTATCCGGAGAGAAAGGTTGCGGCTATTTATTCAAAGAGAGATTTAGAAAAGCTCTTCAACCTTCAAAAAATGAAGACAAGTCTGAGACATATTTCAGTGGATAAGAATATTGCAGGACGCTATTATCAGGAAGCTGCAATTAAGGCTGCTTGTGATGCATTTGACAATCGCAATCGTAGGAAGGCACTTCTTGTAATGGCAACTGGTTCCGGTAAAACAAGAACTGTGATTGCATTATGTAAGGTACTTTTGGATGCGGGCTGGATTAGAAATATTTTGTTTCTTGCAGACCGTAATTCATTGGTTACACAGGCAAAAAGAAATTTTGTTAGTCTTTTGCCAGATTTATCCTGCTCAAACCTTGTTGAGGAGAAAGATAACTATACAGCGCATTGCATTTTTTCTACATATCAGACCATGATGAACTGTATTGATTCAGTCAGGGATGATAATGGTAAGTTATTTACTTGTGGACATTTTGATCTTGTAATCTGTGATGAAGCACATAGGTCTATTTACAACAAGTATAGGGATATTTTTAATTATTTTGATGCTCCGTTAGTAGGTCTTACAGCAACACCTAAGGATGAGATTGAAAAAAATACTTATGAAATATTTGATTTGGAAAATGGAGTGCCTACATATGGATATGAGCTGGCACAGGCTGTAAAAGATGGCTATCTTGTAGATTTTGTAACGGTTGAAAGCAAGACGAAATTCATTGAAGAAGGCATCGCTTATGATGAATTGTCGGATGAAGATAAGGCTGTTTATGAAGATACTTTTGAATTTGAAGATGGTAAACTGCCAGAGAGAATAGATTCGGCTGCTTTAAATACATGGGTATATAATGAGGATACCATTAAACAGGTTCTTCATGTGCTGATGAGAGATGGACTTAAAGTGGATTATGGTCAGAAAATCGGTAAAACAATTATTTTTGCCAAAAATCATGATCATGCGGAGAAGATACTTGAAGTATTCAACAAGCAGTATCCTGAGCTTAGTAAAAATGGTCAGCCTTTTGCAAAAGTAATTGATAACTATATGACATATGCTCAGAGTGCAATAGATGAGTTCTCGGATGCTGACAAAATGCCACAAATTGCTATATCTGTAGATATGCTTGACACAGGTATTGATGTACCGGAAGTGTTGAACCTTGTATTTTTCAAAAAGGTAATGAGTAAGGCGAAGTTTTGGCAGATGATAGGACGTGGTACAAGACTGTGTCCTGGACTTATAGATGGAGAGGATAAGGACAAGTTTTATATCTTTGATTTTTGTGGAAACTTTGAATTTTTTCGTATGAATCAGGGAAGACCAACAGCAAATATGATTGCTTTACAGGGGGCGGTTTTTTCTCTTGAATTTGAAATTGCATATAAACTTCAAAGCATTGAATATCAGATGGACAGACTTATTGCTTATAGGAACAAACTTGTTGACAAGATGACAGGCAAGGTGCAGGAGCTGAACCGTGAAAATTTTGCAGTAAGGCAGCATCTTAAGTATGTAGATACATATTCAGTGGAAAGTAATTATCAATCAATCACTTTTGAGGATACATTGATGGTTCGTGATGAGTTAGCACCGTTAATTCAGCCGGATGGAGATGAAGTAAGTGCGATTCGTTTTGATGCTTTGATGTATGGAATGGAATTGGCTTATCTTGCAGGAAAGGGATTTGGCAGACATAAAAGTGATCTTTTCAAAAAGGTAGAAGGTATTGCAAGTGTTGCAAATATTCCTGAAATTCAGGTACAGTCAGAACTTATTAATAAAATTCTTCATACTGATTATGTAGATAATGCTGGAATTGATGAGTTTGAGTATATCAGGGTAAGCCTACGTAATCTTATGAAATATCTGCCTAAGGAAATTATAAAATATGATACAGATTTTACTGATGAAATATTATCTGTAGAGTGGAATGAGTCAGAGCTTGAAAATGATGAGTTAAAAAATTATAAGGCTAAAGTGGAATTTTATATTCGCCAGCATCAGGATAATATTGCAATTGCAAAGCTTAAAACCAATCAGCCCTTGACGGAGGTGGATATAGAAAGTCTGGAGCAGATTCTTTGGAATGAACTAGGCTCAAAGGATGAGTATGAGAAGGAATATGGACATAAACCATTGGGAGAGTTTGTGCGTGAGATTGTAGGACTTGATATGAATGCTGCAAAGGCAGCGTTTTCGGAGTTTTTAAATGATACAAATCTTGACAGCAGACAGATATATTTTGTGAATCAGATTGTCGAATACATTGTGCATAATGGCATTATGAAAGACTTGTCGGTGCTTCAGGAGTCTCCTTTTACTGATAGGGGAAGTGTAGTTGAAATATTTACAGATATGACACTGTGGATGAATATCAAGAAAGTTATTGACCAGATTAATGCTAATGCAGTGGCGTAATAAGTGCATAGAAACTATAAAAAATTAATGAGGAGATAAAAGAATTTTATGACTGAAATTGCTCTGATAACAGGGAGGAGCGAATGATAGAATAGTTACAACAAAAAAGCAGGAATGAAGAATATGAAAGAACTATAACAAAATAATAATAAAAAAGAACCTGGTGCAAAAAGTTATGACCAAAGAGTGATAATTAAATCATATAGACAGGGGATAGCAACAGCAGGTTGCTTTTCAAAACATGAATTTATCTATATGATATAGCTATGGAGGTGACGACTATGGAAACAAAAAATATTATTTTGAAACTTCGCACTGAAAGAGGATTGTCACAAGACGAGCTGGCAGATAAAATCATGGTTACAAGGCAGGCAGTATCACAGATGTCTGTAATCAGTCTGAGAGGGAAAAGCCTAAGTGGGAGGATACCATCACAAATCGAATGTCGCACTGCCCATATACATCGGAGCAGAAAGAAGAGGTAAAGAAAGCAATTGCCACAGGAATTCTGAAAGCGACGATTCTTATTTACTTATATCCGGAGGTTTCTGTGGAGAAGATGAGTGATGATTGGCAAAAATAATAAAAAAAATCACATAGATACAGGAGCTGCGGTATACTGTGTCTATGCGAATTTATAATAGTCTTAGAACAATGTATTGGAGGTAATGCAATGGAATTTGAACTGCTTGCAGATAGTATTAAGCAAATAAATGATAAAGCAAGTTCAGCTGCAAAAAGTGCTGTAAATCAGCTCATGACGTTGCGAAATTGGGCGATTGGTTATTATATAGTTGAATACGAACAAGATGGCAGCGACAGAGCAGAATATGGTTCTCATCTTTTGAAAAATTTGGAAAAACAAATTGATCAAAAAGGAATGAATTATACGCTTTTTAAGGCTTGTAGACAGTTTTATAAAGTATATCCTCAAATTGGTTCGACAGTGTCGAGCAAATTTAAATTACCAGATTTTGGAAAAAGTTCGACAGTGTCGAACGAATTTGTTACAGATCCAGATGTTTTGGTTAATAACTTGTCTTTTTCACATATTCGAGAAATTATGGTATTAAATGATGCGTTTGAACGATTTTTTTACGAAACAGAGTGTATGAAATGCAACTGGAATGTAAGAGAACTCCGTAGACAGATAAAAACTAACCTTTATGTAAGAGCTGGCATAAGTAAAAAACCAGAGCTTTTATTAAAAAAATTTGTTGATAATGCAAATGGAACAATGCTATCAATAAAAGATCCATTTACATTTGAATTTTTGGGAATTGATGCAAGGGATGCTGTGTCAGAATCTGATTTAGAACAGGCTCTTATGGATCATTTGCAGGAATTTATGTTAGAACTTGGAGAGGGATTCTGTTTTGAGGCAAGACAAAAGAGAATTATAATAGATGATAAATATTATTTTATTGATCTTATTTTTTATAACCGTCTTTTACATTGCAATGTTATTATTGAACTTAAGAATGATGAGTTCAAACATGAGGATTTGGGACAGCTTAACGCTTATGTAGGTTATTATAAGAAAAATGAGATGACAGAAGGAGATAACTGCATCTGTTCGCCAGAGATGGCTACGAGGCTGTCTCAGTCAGCCAGATAGCGGGAGAGCTGGATATGACAAAAGGGGCATTATACCGTCATTACAAAAGCAAGAGAGATATTTTTGAATGTATTGTGCGGCGTATGGAGCAGTAGGATGGCAAACAGGCCAGAGAGAATGAAGTGCCACAAGAGAGTATTGAAAAGACACCGGAAGAATACGTGAAGGACTTGTTCAAAAATATGGAAATAAAAAATCCAAAAGAGAATGCAGTTAAATTTTATGCAAATATGTTTTTCTATTATAGCATGTATGATGGAGCAGCAGATAAGGCGAAAGCAAAAAGCCGGTTTGAACATATGCTGGGTATAATCGTAGAAGAAATGAAACAGTAATATAAGAGCCAGATGCTTAAGACACAGAGCCGTTAATTCTGATACTGAAAAATCAGGATTATCGGTTTTTATTTTTAGGAAAGGACATAAAAGAAATGGAAAAAGTAATATTATGATTCGTTTAGAGAAGAAGGAAGAACAACAGAAAGTAGAAAAACTGGTAAGAGAAAGTTTTTGGAATGTTTATCGTCCGGGATGCATGGAGCATTATGTATTACATCAGCTCCGAAATGATCCGGCATTTGTTCCAGAACGGGATTTTGAAAGATAAAGATACAGATTCTATTATAAATGGTTATAAAAAATATATGAAAGACAATGAAATATCAGATAAAGATATTGAAACTGCTACATCATATGTAAAGCCATTTGTTCAATTTCTGTTAGAAAAACAGGAACATATTATTGATTATCCGAAAGATGAAAAAGGAAAATCAAAGCGAAATATGACAGAGGAAGAGAAGAAGGCTGCACAGAAGAAACAAAGGCTAGGAACGCAAAGAAACAAGTAGAATCACAGGACGATTAAAAAGGGCACTTGATTTCTCAAGTACCCTAGTGTATAATCTACTTAGAAAGTGAATCGGATGTAATATCCGATTTGCCCTCAGTAATATGGTATTTATTAAGAAATAGCATTCACTTTGGTCGGAGGATGCTATTTCTTTTTATTATTATGATCGTCTATGTAAGACAGAGCCGCAAAAATTACTAGCACTAAAGTTAAAACTTCAAGCGTGTTCATAGGGCATCACCCTCCTTTGTAAACTAGAGGGCATCTAATAATCGGAAAATCACATCCTGCTTTCTTTTCAATTACACAATAACAGTATAGCATAAAGGGAACAAATGTTCAAACCCAAAAGAGGTAAATCTACTATATCATATATAGAAGAAAGACCTCTTATTTTTATGGCTGCTGCCTCTGGTGAATATTATCAACAGCTTTTTCAAGTTCGATTGTCTGCCAGCGTTTACGGATCACATCACTTTTCAGTTGTGCAAGACCGAAAAAGGTGAGAGATATGTTCATATGAAAGAAGATGGTGCAGATTGTTTTCGTAGGATTATACAGAATAGAAAGCATCCAAAGATTGAGCCTATGATAGATGGTTATAGTGGCTTTTTGTTCTTAGATAAGAATGATATGCCTATGGTTGCTTTATATTGGGAAAAGTATTTCCAACATATCCGTGAGAAGTATAACAGTATTTACAAAGTACAAATGCCTAGAATTACACCTCATGTTTGCAGACATACCTTCTGCTCTAATATGGCAAAATCTGGTATGAACCCAAAAATATTACAATATATTATGGGACATTCAGATATAGGAGTTACCCTTAATACATGGGTAATGAATGACGAGACGGCACTTGCTCTTCGTAAACTTAAGGATGCAGATAGTAATTATATCTGGAATCATAATACTGATTCCGGGGCAAAACAAGGAGAAACAAAACAATGATAAAAATACTATTTGTTTGC
>OGDF01001728.1_pt1 | contig 31591 bp, 26 predicted proteins | sample 1570141 | NCBI WGS metagenome assembly OGDF01 (sample SAMEA4370581, study PRJEB24528) | human gut metagenome | reverse complement strand
TAGGGTTCCAGCAGCTCAAACTTCATGCGAGAAGCGCCCTCCGGCGGCGTGTGCCGCTAGGAGCCGGCAACGGTCGAGGCCCCGGCGGCGGAGGTGTCGCCGCCCCACTCGAAGTCCTTGCCCACGTACTGGCCGATGAACTTGTCGATGGTGCCGTCGTCGAGCATCTGGCCGATGCACTCGTCAAGAGCCGCTACAAATGCCGCGCCCTTCTTGGCCATGAGGCGGTAGACGCCCACGTGGTCCTTGGTCTCGGAACGGTCGAGCAGACCGAGCACCAGGCCGTCGTTTGCATCGCGCATGGACTGTCCCTCGGCACCATCGCAAAGGTAGGCATCGACGCGGCCGGCAAGGACCTCCTGCAGGCATTGGTCGCCACCATCGTACGTGTGGATATCGGCATCAGGCATAACGGCGGTGATGAACTTGTTCTGAACGGTGCCCGTAGTGCACGCGATGGACTTGCCCTTAAGATCCTTGACGGACTTGATGGCGTCACCGCCCTTGGTGAGCACGCCGACGAGCGGCTGGTAGTAGCCGCGTGTGAAGTCGTAGGTTTTCTCGCGCTCGGGGTTCGAGCTCATTGCCATCGTGAATGCCTTGTCGTCGCCCTCGATAGAAGCGAGCGTTGCGGCAAACTGCTGTGCCTCGAACTTGTAGCTAAAGCCCAGGCGCTTTTTCATTTCATTGGTAACGGCAATATCGAGACCATCAACCTTATGCTTTTTACCGGACTTGGTGTCGATAAAACGATACGGCGCGAAGGCATCGTCGCCAACAAAGGTGAGCTTCTCGCCCTTGATATCGCTTGAAGCGCTGGCGGCAGCAGAGCCAGCGGAACCCTTGCCTGCGCCCTCAGAGGAGCAGCCGGCGACCGCGAGCATGGCACCGCCGGCAACAAGGCCGATAAAGTCACGGCGTGAAACGGAATGACTCATTATTAAAACCTTTCAACCGACACAATAAGGTGCATTTATTCTAGACGTTTTTGCATAGCGCACGAACCTCGGATATCGGGATTGCGACCCGTTTTACCAGAAACGGACGGGTATTTAGCCAAAAAGCCCCATGACTCCTAGCTTGCGAATATCGTTTGAACAAGTTGAAACGCTTGCTATTTTTGGAGCCTGCTAAAATTGAAGCGTTTTCAATTCCAACGGGAGTCCGTTATGGCAAAAGTCAAAATCAGCGATGTCGCACACGAGGCGGGAGTGTCGCTCGGCACGGTTTCGAACGCACTCAACCATCCCGAAAAAGTGCGCCCCGACACGCTCAAGATCATCAACGATGCGATCCGGCGCCTCGGCTATCTGCCCAATCAGAGCGCTCGCCAGCTTGCCGGCGGACAAAACAAATCATTCGGTCTGGTCCTCCCCCGCCTTGATCACGGCCTTTCCCTGCAGATAGCTAGCGGAGCTCATAACGAGGCGCGCAAGCACGGCTACGACCTACTTATCGCAAACGCCGACAACAACGACATCCTCGAGGATCACTATCTTCGATACTTCATGGGCACGCAGATGTCGGGCGTACTCGTGCAGCCGATGACATCGAACGACTGGACGCCGCCGCGCACCGATTCGTCGATTCCGACGGTGTATCTCGATATCCATTGCGACCTGCCTGGATATTATGTCGCTGCAGACAACATTGCACAGGGGCGCATCATCGCCGAACACGCCATCGCGTGCGGGGCATCACACGTTGCAGTTATTGGCAGATCGGCATTTACGCAGCTCAATCTACGTATTGACGGCATTCGTGCCACAATTGGACAGCACCCCGAAATTCAGCTCGAGATTATCGATGCAGGCGAATGGAACACGGCGGCAGACGGCTTTAGCCTGGGCGTACAACTCGCTCAACGCAACGCTGACGAACGCCCCGATTTCATCATCGCGCTCACCGATGTACTTGCGGCGGGAGCCATAGCCGGCGTGATTCAAAATGGGCTTTCCGTTCCCGGAGATATTAAAATAGCAGGTTGCGATGGTAATCCGCTTGCCTGGAGTGGACGCGTCCCCATGACCACGGTTGCACCGCCGGGCTACGAAATCGGCCGTAAGGGCGTGCAACTGCTTATGGAACAGATTGATAGCCAAAATGTCGAGCCGAGCAGCGCCTTCGTACATGCAGGCGCTCGCGGAACACCGATCACGACGCTACGCCAACCCGATGGCGACGAGAATCATCAGGAGCTCGTACGCCCGTTTTTGCTTGAACGCGCGAGCACCGCAAGCGGCAGCAAGTCCTCTTCGCAGGACCTCAACCTGGGGTCGTATCTCTAGCTTGATGCCCGCATCGACCGCTTTGCAAAATCAATCCGATCGGTTGGTTCGCAGCAAAGAACAATGCCCGGCAAAGTCATTCGCCAGGCGCAACAAGGCAGGGCACAGACCCGCTACATCGCCTCGATTGCGGCGGGAAGCTCGTGCAGGGAATCAAGCACTCCCGCGCACGCATCAATCACATCGGCAGGGAACTCGACCATATCGGGGACGACAAATGTGTGCATGCCTGCGGAAATGCCCGATTTTGCACCATTGATCGAATCCTCTACGACCGCGCAGACCTCGGGAGCGAGACCGAGTTTTTTTGCAGCCATAAGATAGATGTCAGGGGCGGGTTTTCCGTTTTCCGCCTCTTCTCCGCAGGTCATTACCGGGAAGTAATCGCGCAAATTGAACTGGCGAAGATTGCGCTCGGCGGTACGCGAATTAGACGACGTGACGAGCTCGAGCTGATATCCCGTGTCGCGCAGGGCACGCAGGCACTCATGGGCACCGTCCTTGGTCGTGAGCTTCGTCGTGACCCATGCATGCTCGTATTCACGATGGTGATCATAGAGCTTGAGCGCCAGATCGTCAGACCCCACATGCGCGGCACACAGGGAGAGAACGTCTTCGCGATTGTGGCCGATAAAGGATTTAATCACAGAGAGCGGCAGGTCGACGCCATATTCGTCGGCGGTTTTATTCCATGCGACAATACCCAAGCGCTCGGTATCGATAAGCGTTCCGTCCATATCGAATAGCACCGCTTGAATCATCATCGTCCTCATTTTCCGAACGGCATATCGCCGACCCATCTACTCCATTTCGCCATAAGTCAGATTAAAGTACCGGCGACGATACCATACGGACGTTTTGTCCTCCGCTCAAATTCTTGACAGAACGGGTGCGGCAGCAACGTACAACGAAGCGCCCCTCGCAGCACAAACGAGCGCCCCGCCCGATAATCAAACCGAACGAGGCGCCTAATCAACCCGCATCATCAGAGCGAGAAAACTCTGAACCGAAGCGCTGGGCCGCTTATCTACCTTGTGCGCGACCCTCCTCGTAGCGCTCAACAAGCTTCGTCTGCACGTCATGCGGAACCTGTTCGTAACCTGCAGGCTTCATCGTGAAGTCTCCGGTTCCGCGCGTAATCGAACGCAGACGTGTGCTGTAGTCCACCAGCTCGGCCAACGGCGCCACCGCCGTGACCACGGTATCACCGCGCTCGTCGGCATCCATGCCGCTCACACGGCCACGCGAAGCCGAAATGTCACCCATAACGGCGCCCGCGTAACTTTCGGGAATCGTCACGGTTATCTCCTCCATGGGCTCGAGCACCACGGGGTCTGCCTCGGCACATGCCTTGCGCAGTGCCAGGCGAGCCGCCGCACGGAACGCCATCTCATTGGAGTCAACGCTGTGATATGAGCCGTCATACACCACCACGCGAATGCCCGTAAGCGGATAGCCTGCGATAATGCCATCTTTCATGGTCTCCTGCACGCCTTTATCCACAGCAGGAATCAGCGAACGCGGAATGCGTCCACCCACAACTTCGTCGCCGAACTCATAACCCTCACTCGAACCGTCCGGACCAAAGAGCGGCTCCACGCGCAGCCAGCAGTCACCGTATTGCCCTGCGCCACCCGTCTGCTTCTTATGACGACCCTGCGCGCTGGCGACACGGCGAATCGTCTCGCGATACGGGATGCGAATCGGCACGATATGTGCCGCGACTTTCGTGCGATCCTCGAGCCTGTTGAGCAGCACCGATACCTGCGCTTCTCCCACAGCGGAGATGATCGTCTGACCGGTCTCCTCGTCGCGGTCGATGCTCATGGTCGGATCTGCCTTGCAGGCTTTTTCGATGAAAGTGAAGAGCTTCTCCTCGTCGCCGCGATTCTCCGCCTCGATAGCGATGCGGTACTGCGAGTTGGGGAACCTGAATGCCGCCGCCTCGACCTTACCGGTAATCGAAAGCGTATCGCCCGTCTCCGCGGTGAGCTTGGGAACCACGATGATATCGCCAGCATATGCGTGCCCGACCTCGGTCATATCGCGACCGCACATCACATAAAGGTGTGCCAAGCGCTCTGTCTTGCGCGTGCGCGCGTTGATGAGCTCGAGTCCCGGCTCAAGCGTGCCTGTGAGCACCTTGATAAAGCTGATACGCCCCTGCTGCGAGTCGGCAAGCGTTTTGAAGACAAAGGCGACCGGGCGCTCATCATCACTCGAGATCTTGAGCGAGTCCCCATCGATGAGCGGCATCTCACCATAGTCTGTAGGGGCGGGGAAATATGTTGCGATGTCGTCCATGAGCGAGTTGACGCCCTGCTCGCGAATGCAGTCCCCGGCAAACACCGGCACGAAAATACGCTCGGCGATCGCCTTGGCGAGCAGGCCTTCCAACTCCTCTTGCGTGAGTTGCCCGCCCTCAAGGTATTTCATCATGAGTTCATCGTCCGCCTCGGCAACAAGCTCGCAGAGTTTATCGTGTGCCTCTTCTGCCGTGACACGCAGCTCCTCGGGAATCTCGCTTTCGGTTTGCTCGGTGCCGTTGCAGTGGCGCGCCTTCATACGCACCAAGTCGATAATGCCGTCGAACTTATCGCCCTCGCCCCACGGCAGCGTCACGGCACCCAAGCGGTTACCAAAACGCTCCTGGAGCAGCGCCATCGTGGTGGCAAAGTTCGCCTCGGGGCGTGACAGACGATTAACGAACACGGCGCGCGCAAGACGCAGGTCTTCCGCCGCGTACCAAAGCTTTACCGTGGTCGGCTGCGGGCCAGCTTCGGCGTCGACCACAAACAGCGCCGACTCGCAGACGCTCATTGCCGCGTATGCATCGCCGATAAAATCGGGATAGCACGGGGCATCGAGCACGTTGATGCGGGCACCCTTCCAGTCGATGGGCGCAATCGTTGTTGAAATCGAAAACTCGCGTTTGACCTCTTCGGGGTCGTAATCAAGCGTCGGTTTGGTTCCGTCATGGCCACCAAGACGCTGCGTTTTTCCAGATAGGTGGAGCATGGCCTCCGCGAGCGAGGTCTTGCCCACCCCACCTTGGCCTACGAGCACCACGTTCCTTACGTTGCCTGTTTTGGGAGCACCCATGATTGCCTCCTTATGGCCGCACAATTCCGCGCGGCCGCGTTGGGGCCGACGCGATATCGCACGGTTTCGAGGAGCAGGTCGAGGGAGTGGATGAACGCCAGCCGAATGTCCTATGTTTCAACCCTACCCCTGGACGGGAACGGGCATGCAGGGCTATCGGCGTGCGCTACGATTTTCGCGGCAGATGGGTGCCACATGGCAGATGAGTCCCACGCTGCAGATGTGAGCGACGCGACTCAACATGGCTCAAAAACAAAAAGCGGCTCGCTTGCGCAGAGCCGCCCAGCAATTAATTCAATTATGAGCGCATCGTCTAAGACGAGCGCCCCCACAGCCCGGCGCGCCACGCGATGGCCTCCGCAGCAGTTCGCTCGCTACCCGTCGATGCGCGCCAAGAACTCACGGGTGCGGACCTCTTGCGGGTTATCGATAACCTGTTTGGCAGGACCCTGCTCCACGATACGGCCGCCGTCCATAAAGATCACGCGGTCGGCGACATCGCGCGCGAACTGCATGGCATGCGTCACAATCACCATCGTCATATCCTCGGCAGCAAGCCCCTTGATAACGCGCAGCACCTCGGCGGTGAGCTCGGGGTCGAGTGCGCTCGTCGGCTCATCAAAGAACAGAATCTCGGGATTGAGCGCCAAGGCGCGTGCGATGCTCACGCGCTGCTGCTGGCCGCCCGACAGTTCGCAGGGCACTTTGTTCTCGTTACCGACAAGCCCCATCTTGGCAATTAACTCGTGTGCCTTCGCCTCCGCCTCGGCACGCGGGCGCTTTTGAACGCGAACGGGCGCATCCATGATGTTCTTGAGCACCGTATAGTGCGGGAACAGATTGTAGTTTTGGAACACCAGGCCAAAATGCGAGCGCGCCTGTTTGAGGGCGTCTCCCTTGGCGTAGACCGCATGGCCCCCTTCATCGGTGGCAACCATCACATCGCCGAACGAGAGGGAGCCGCCATCGAGGGTCTCGAGCATGGTGGCGCAGCGCAAAAGCGTCGACTTGCCACCGCCGGACGGGCCGATAATCGCCACGACCTCGCCGCGCGCCACCTCGATGGAGATGTCTTTGAGCACCTCGTTATTGCCAAATGCCTTACGAGCGTTCTCTATCTTCATTACTGCTTCTGCCACAGCAACCTCCATGTACTATCGAAATCGACAAGCATGCAGCGCAAAGCCGGCACATGACCAAGCACCGCATAATGACTAGTCGTGGTAATAGTTCAGCTTCTTCTCACACTGTCCGAGCGCCATCTCGACCACGAAGTTGAAAATCCAGTAGATCACGGCAGCGATGGCGAACGGCAGCATACTCACCTGAGAAGCGACCAGCGCCTTGGCGGTCGAGAACATCTCGGCGACGCCGATAGCGAACGCAAGCGACGTATCCTTTACGAGCGTGATGATTTCGTTGCCCATAGCGGGGAGTATGCGTTTGACGACCTGCGGCAACACAATGTAGAAGAAGGCCTGGAGCTTGGAATAGCCCAAAACTTCTGCAGCCTCATACTGGCCACGTGGGATGGACTGCAACCCCGAACGGTAAATCTCGGCAAAGTACGCCGCATAGTTGATGATGAATGCCACGATGCACGCATGCCACTTGGAATCCGCAGCCAGCGAGATTCCGAATACGTAGTACGGCGCAAAGTAGATGGCGAACATCTGCAGCATAAGCGGGGTGCCGCGCATAATCGAAATGTAGATACGAGCCAACCAGCGCAGCGGTGCAAATCTGCTCATGCGCATAAACGCCAAGGGGATGCCCAGCGGCACCGAACCGATTAGGGTCAGGAAAAACACCTGCAGCGAAACCAGAAAGCCCTGGCCAAGCATCTGCATCATTACCTGTATTGTCACGTATCCTCGCTTTCGTGCACAAACCCGGAGGCGCAAAATGCGCCTCCGGGTCACTTCCCACGTTGTTCGATACCGATAGTTTACTTAAGAATCCAGTTATCGAAACTCATGCCGTAGCTCTTATACTTTTCGCAGAGCTTCTTGACGGTACCGTCCTTGTAAAGCTCCTTGAGCGATTTTGTGACAGCCTTGGCAGTTGCCTTGTCGCCTTTCTTGAAGCCCACGGCGTAGTGTTCCTTGGACAGCGGCTTTTTGAGCTGCTCGTACGCATCGGGTTTTGCCGCAAGCTGGTAGGCGGCAATCGAAAGGTCGCATGCAACGGCGTCAACGGCACCGGACTCAAGCTGCATAAACGCGGTGTTGTAGTCGCCGATAGTCTGCACAGCGCCGCCAGCAAATGTGGCGTTGAGTTTTTTCTGATCGCCCTGCAGCACATCCTGCGCAGCGGAATCGGTCTGCGTGATAACGTTCTTGCCCGAAAGACCCTTCCAATCGGAAATGCCGGAATCCTTCTTTACCACGATCACCTGCTCGTTGAGCATGTAGGGATCAGAGAAGGTGTACTTGCCCTCGCGGCCCTCCATGGTGAAGCCGTTCCAGATGCAGTTGATGGCGCCGGAATTGAGCAGCGTATCCTTGGCGTCCCAATCGACAGCCTCGAGCTTGACCTTCCAGCCCTGTTTTTTGGCAACAGCCTTGGCAAGGTCAAGGTCAAAGCCGGTGAACTTGCCGTCGTCGCCCTTAAAGCCGTAGGGCGGATATTCCTGATCGAAACCGACAACGAGCTTTTTAGTGGTAGCGGCGCCCTTGGAATCATCTGAAGCGGCAGAACCCTTGGAGCCGCCGTTTGAGCTACCGCAGCCCGCGAGTCCCAGACCGAGCATAGCGGCGGTGGAACCGGCAAGACCGAGGAACTGGCGGCGAGAAACGTTGACAGTCATTATTGCATCCTCCCAAAGACACTTTATCTAGGTAAAGTGGTTCATTCAACGAGTCAAATCATACACTTTAGCAAGATGGAGTACAACAGAGATGCGGCTCCGTAACAAAAGCGGGACAACTCACCTGGAAGTTGTCCCGCAAAGGTAAATACCATGCTTGCAATCGTCTTACAAACGTAACGATGGGCAGGCAATGGCTCTCGCTTGCACGCACCTACGGAGCTCGCCCACTAGATAGCGCACAAAACAGCGCACAGGCACCTTATGCGTCACGTGCCTCATTTCGCCAGTCCACGGCACTCGCCTACTCCGTACGCAGTGCCGTGACTGGATCCTTCTTGGCTGCAATCTTGGCGGGGATCAAGCCACCGATCAGCGTCAGCACCACACTAATGCCCACGAGCGCGATGCCCGCGCCCACAGGAACAGCGGCCAAATTGGCAACGCCGGCGACATGCTCGATCACCATATTGATGGGGATATCCAAAAGCGCTGTTACGCCCACGCCGAGAACGCCGGCAACAAGGCCGATGATGAACGTTTCCGCGTTGAACACACGGCTGATATCGCGCTTGCTCGCGCCAATCGCACGCAGAATGCCGATCTCCTTGGTGCGCTCGAGCACGCTGATATACGTGATGATGCCGATCATTATCGAGCTGACAACCAAACTGATCGCCACAAATGCCACGAGAATATACGTGATGGAGTTGACGATATCGGTCACACTCGACATCATGGCGCCCACGACATCGACGTAGTGAATCTCATCGTCCTCGCGTCCAGCGCGCTTGAGCTTGTCATTGTGGCGCTCGATGATATCGTCAATCTGCTCCTTGGCTTCAAAGTCTTTAGGGTAGATGTTGATTGCATAGGGCTCATCAAGGTCGGCGACGCCCAATTTTTTAAGATTGCCCTTGTAGGTGGCGCTATCGGTCTTGGACTCCATCAGCTTTTGGAATGAATTCACAATCTGGTCATCGCCCGCTCCCTGCGCACGCATCTGTGCGATATACGCCTGCATCTGTTGAGCGGTCGTTGCGGGCATCTTGGCGATCATCTGATTGATACCGTCCATCGTGAGCTTCTTGTCCGTATCCTGGAACGGCAGACCGGTCATGATGTCGGTATCCCGCGCAGCCTTTTGTGCGGCAACGACCTCGCTTGTGTCAACCTCGCTGATCATATGGCACGTGAGCTCGGGCGAATAGAGAACGCCACCGAAACTGTCACTGTGCTCCACGCTGTCGCTCGGACGCACGATGCCCACGACCTTGAGCGTCTCACCCCCGTTAACCACCTTGGTCATCGCCGTATCATCGTTCGAGATATCAGTCCAAAGGTCACCTTCCTTTTGATATTTAGCCGTCTCGGGAAGCACTTTGAACGACAGATTCAGCAGGTCATCATAGGTGTACGTCTGTTTTTTAGTGGTTTTGACGTCTTTGCCGGCGACCACATCGCTCATCATTCCCTTGAGGTCGCTCTGGTCGAGCATCCCCAACGCGTAAAGCGTGTAGTCACTGATGCGGCAGTTCTTGTCCACATAGACCACGACTTCATTCCAAGCGCGCGGCATGTGGCCAGCAACAACGTGGTAATCGTGCTTCCACGTCTTTTTGTTATCGAGAAGCTCCTTCCACACGTCGTAGCTGCCGGCTCCCGAAGCGCTCATGCTGCTCAGCATCTCGGTTTGCATGGAACCGCTCGTGCTGATACCCATGGCGTCGAGCACCGTCTGCGGATTGACTTGCACCAGTCCGTTCGAAGTATCCGCTTTGTACACATCAATAGGCGTGGAGTAGACGTATTGGACCTGCGTCGCCAAATCATTGAGTCCTTCGGGGTTGGACTTGACCTATTTTTTGACTGCGCGCATGTCGTTCTTGGTAGCGCCGCCCGCCATGCTCGTCACCATGTCGTTGACCAGGTTTTTCGATTCGACCTTTCCCGTTTTGTTGGGCTTGGCCTTCTTGTCACTCGTCCCCATCATGCTCGACATAAGCGAACTCATGTCGACGCTCGTTTCCTGAATGGTGAGCGGGAAATCGCCCATCGTCGAGCGCTCCGTGCGCGCGATATACTGCTGCGCACCGTCCGACAGCGACAGAATCAACGCGATACCGATGATGCCGATCGAGCCGGCGAACGCCGTAAGCAGCGTCCGCCCTTTCTTGGTCATAAGGTTGGTAAACGACAGCGCAATGGCAGAGGGGTAGCTCATACGGCGCTTGCCCTTGGAGGCGTCCTGGCGCGCATGCTCCTCACATGCCTTATTGTCGAGCACGGCGTCCGCGCCTTCGCAAGGGTCGGAATCATTTGTGAGCACGCCATCCTTGATGCGCACGATACGGTCGGAGTACTCCTCGGCGAGCTGCGGATTGTGCGTGACCATAACAACCAGGCGATCGCGACTCAACTCTTTGAGGATATCCATAACCTCGACCGAGGTTTCGGTGTCGAGCGCACCCGTCGGTTCGTCCGCCAAAATGATTTCAGAGTCGTTGACGATAGCGCGCGCAATGGCAACGCGCTGCATCTGTCCGCCCGAAAGCTGATTGGGGCGCTTGTTCACGTGGTCGGCAAGACCCACGCGCTCGAGGGCGGCGGTAGCGCGATCGCGTCGCTCCTGGGCATCCACGCCAGAGAGCAGCAGCGCCATCTCGACGTTTTTGAGCACACTCTGGTGCGGAATCAGGTTATAGCTCTGGAACACAAACCCAACGCTGTGATTTCGGTACGTGTCCCAATCCTTGTCTTTGTAGCTATTGGTCGAGCGCCCGTTGATCACCAGGTCGCCCGCCGTGTACTGGTCAAGCCCGCCGATAATATTGAGCAGCGTGGTTTTACCGCAACCCGATTGACCGAGAATGCTCACGAATTCACGGTCCCGAAAGGTAACGGATATACCTTTGAGCGCATGGACGACCGAATCGCCCGAGGGATAGTCTTTGGTGATGTCCTTGAGTTCTAACATGCGACCCCTTCGTATGCAGGCGATGCGCATGATTGTACCCACGTGAACGAGTCGGGCAAGTGACATTCTCCCCTTCGAAAGACAAGGATCTACTGCCGGTGCAGCCATTTGAGATGCATTGGTGCGCAGTGTACTCACGGGCATTCGGGATTATTCGAACACGCCGAGACGCCTCCGCGCCCGCGCGGCATCACCGTGCACGCAGATAACCCCGCAGCAAAGCGAAACCTATCCCGTTTCTCCACGGGCCGCACTCGGCGCGGCGTTTTTAGCATCCGAGCAAGTACAATGGAGCAAACTCAAACAGATTGGCGTTAATACCATGGCAAAGTCCGCCGAACCCCGCAAAAAGCACCAGCCGCCCTGCCCCATCATGCACGAATGCGGTGGATGCGAGACACTCAACCGCCCTTATAAAAAGCAGCTGGCCGCAAAGCAGGCGGCAATGGGGGAGCTGTTCGCTCCGCTCTGCAAACGTGCAGGTATCACTGTAGACCCCATTCGCGGTATGGGTGCCACCTACGGAGACGAGGGGAAATATCCCTCGCCACGCGCCTTTCGCTATAAGGCGGCAACACCGTTTGCTCCAGGACCCCGCGGAAAGGTGCGCTGCGGCTTTTATCAGCGCGGAACGCACGACATCATTCCGCTTGCCAACTGCGCCGTTGAAGCGCCGGGGGCGCGCGATATCCTCAACCGCATTGCCCGGATTGCCGAGCTGTTAGACATTTCCGCATACAACGAGGACACGCACAGGGGGATTTTGCGCTATGCGATCGTGCGCGCCGGCTGGCGTACCAACGAGATCATGGTTACCGTTGTGACCTCACGCGGCAAATTCAACCATTCCGAAGAGTTCTTCCGCGGCATCGCGAACATCTCGCCGAATATCGTTTGCGTGGCGCAGAACATGAACGGCAAGGTCACCAATGCGATTCTGGGACCTGATACCGTTGTGGTAAGCGGTAGAAATTGTTTGCGCGACAAGCTTCTTGGCTGCGATTTCGACATCTCGCCCACCGCTTTTTATCAAACCAACCCCGAGCAAACCGAGCTGCTCTACCAAATCGCTATCGAAGGTATGAACTTGCATGCAGGCGATGTTTTGCTCGACGCCTATTGCGGAAGCGGGACCATCGGAATTTGTGCGGCAAAAGCAGCCGATAAGGCAGGACGTCCCATTACGCTGTTCGGCGTAGAGCGCAATCCCGCAGGCATTGCGGACGCCAACAGAAATGCACAGCTTAACGGCTTGGGAGCAAGCGCATGGTTTGTTGAAGACGATGCAACTGAGTATATGCTCGACGCCGCAGAGAACCATGAGCGTGTGGACGTGCTCTCCATCGACCCGCCTCGCGCCGGCTCAACACCGGAATTTTTGGAGGCGGCGATCAAGCTGGGTCCGCGACGCATTGTCTATATCAGCTGCAATCCAAAAACGCAGGCACGCGACCTTGTTCCGCTTATGGATGCCGGCTACAGGCTTTTGAGCATTACGCCCGTCGACATGTTCCCTCACACCAGCCATGTTGAGACGGTAGCAGTATTGGCACGCGGGTAGACGGGCTTTGCAGACCTTTCACGAGCTTCCCTGCCATCTCTTTAAACGTCTCTCTAAATGACGGACAATCTTAGAGAGATATTTAGAGAGATAAAGCAAACCTGCAGGTAGAACTCTCGAACCTATCTTAAGAGTTTAGAGAGATATCTTTGATGCGCAAGGACTGCCTACAACCGCCCCCTCAATCTCCGTCCTTTTACGAATGCAAACGATATTTACGGTTGCGGCTAGTCGATACGCCCAACGCGTCAACCATGTTCTCCGCTACCATTTTGGGCAAATGGTAGCGAACGGTTGATACCTTAAGCCCCGACACCGCAGCGATTTCGCGCGCCGTCATTTCCGACCTGCTCGCAAGCGCCCACAGTATCTTCTCGCGCGCTGGCACATCACGCTTAGCGTCGGTCTCGGCAACAGAGAACGTGTCCTTTTCGTCCTCGATCAAAATGCCCTCTTCGACAAGCTTGCCGCAAACCTGACGAATATCATCCGAGTCCCAGCGCAAAGCCCCGCGAATTTGCTTGACGCTCCCTGTTCCACCATGATCACGTATGAACAAAAGAAGCGTTTCCTCTCGATCGGGAAGATCTTTTGCAACGCGTTCGAATATCCACCGACGGTTCTCGACAAGCTCCACGCCACAGCGGTTGATCACAACACAAAACGAATCTGCTTTAGCAATGAATCTTGGCCTTCCCAACGAGCGCGATTCCATTTCTCGAATCATCGCCGGAATACCCGACCCCTGGCTTTCCGCAACCGTTCCTTCAGATTGTTCCAACGGAGCAGCGCCCATCAAGCTCATGAGCCGGGGGTTTCGGCAACGCGATTCACCGTCATCCAAATTTTCAAGTGTTTTACCTCCCCAAAGACCGCCTGGACTTTTGATTTCAATTCGATCGGGGTAAATGTCCACACTCACCGATTGGCCGACAAACATTGGAGAATATTCACGATGGATGCACGCGTTTGCCAGCGCCTCGCGAAGCACTTCCTGCGGAACCTCCCATTCTTCTATACGCCCGGCGCCTTTGATAATCGAAGTCTTCCGCAAGTTGCGCCCTATAACTGCCAGCGCATCCTCGATGCTTGCCGAAATCGGGCCGTCACAAAGTTGCCTATCGACAAATCGAGGCTCCCCCGGAGCAGCCTTCTCAATATCGGGATGAACAGCAACGTCAATGAGCAGCTTTGGAAAAAACTGCTGGGGATACGCCCCCGCCGCCAACACGCCGGCAAGCTTTAACGCGCCGTCTTTTGTGGCAACATTCAGACGCACCAATTGTTTTTCGAAGGAATCGGCGCCACGCAGCACGCGCGGAGTCTGCAGCCTGCGATTAGCTATAATGGCTTTAACGTATTCAGTGTCCAAATCATCGAGCCCTGCCTCAGGAACCACTTCGCCATCAGCATCGCTTGGGAGCAATGCACTCTGGAGTTCATATAGCTCAGAGGGGGACATCTTTATGTCCTTGTCGTCTATGCGCTTGTAACTTCCATTTTGAACCCCGCGAGCAACGATATAACAGGGTTTCAACTTTAGCTCGAGCTCCTCGACGCGTATGAGCAAGACCTGCATACCGTCAATCTCTGCGCGTGCCATCTCGTAGCGTGGCGCATGTGCAACCGTCGCGGGTGTTCCGCCGTCTCCGATACCCGATATAAATTGATCGCGAACTCGATCGAGCTCAAACCCCTCAACGGGTGTAAAGCCCGTTTCTTCGTTCAAACCCAGAATAAGAAGCCCGCCTGCAGTGTTTGCAAAAGCGCTGACCGTCTCCCAAACGTCCCCGCTCAGCTTGTGTGCACAGGTCTTTGCCTCAACCAATGCGTCATCGGTTCCTTGACGGCGAAGGCGATCGACAATCTGGTTAAGAGGCTCTGCCAACTGCATCGTGCATCATCTCTCTAAAATATCGAGCATTATCTCTCTAAATTTTAGCATATCTCTCTAAATGTCTCTCTGAATGACAGACAATCTTAGAGAGATATTTAGAGAGACAGAGCAAACTTGCAGGTAGAACTCTCGAACCTATCTTACGAGTTTAGAGAGACATTTAGAGAGACGAGAATGAAACGACACCTGGAAACGGCACGCTCACGTCCAGGCAACGTAATGTAGCCCGTCCTCGATAGAAACGGGCCACACATATCGGCAAAAATTCTTACGGTTGTTTTCAGCTGTTATGCGTATCGCACGAGGTCGCACACGCCCGCCGCGCGCATCTCATCGAGCAACGCAGCACGGCTCTTGCCCACAATAAGCTCCTGCGGAAAATGAATCTCTTCCAAAAAGTTCTGCGTCAAATCGAACTTACCGATAGCAGGTGCAATATGCGCATCGGTCGAAACCGTAATCCCCACGCCCAGCTCGGCACACCGCTCCGCAATCTTTCGGCACGCCTTGGCACTGCGCCCCTGAGAATCCGATTCGAGACTGTGCTCGTTAATCTCAATCAGTTTGTGCTTGGCCTTCGCCGCCAACACGACCTCATCGATATCAAACGGAACAGACGATCTCCCGGTATGTCCCAACACGAAGACCTTGGGATTTTCCAACGCACGAATATACATCTCGGTCGTTTGGGCAATCGTCGCGCCGTCGGCGAAATCGTTACGATGAACACTTGCCACCAGATAATCGAGACCCTCCGTGCAAAGCTCGAAGAGCGTGTGATCGTACTTGTAGGGGTGCCCGGTAATGTTGTTTTCAACCGGAACGTCCTGACCAAACAGCTTGCCATCAAGCGAAAGGATATCAACCTCGGCACCGCGCAAAAGCAGCAGGTTATCCCACATACGAGGCCAAATGCTCTGGTTGATGAAGAACTGGTAATTACGGAGGTCGAGCTCTGCGGCCGCCATGCAGCTCAAATGATCGGCCGACCCCAGCACCTCGAGCCCCGCATCTTGCGCGGCTTTCACGTTTTCCAAAATGGTCGAGTACGCGTGTTGCGAATAAAGCGTGTGCGTATGGATATCGGCAGCGATCTTGTAAAGCATAGTTCTCCTTAACCGATAAACCGATTAACGGATTTTACGATACTCGTCTGCAAGCGCCTTCCACGCAGTCAGCGAGTTGACGATAGTCTCGTAGCTCACGCAATAGCCCAGACGGAACCAGCCCGGAACGCCAAAACTATCGGATGGAACAGCAAGCAGTTCATATTTCTTAGCACGCTCACAGAATGCGTTGGCGTCAGGCTCAAGAGCCTTAACCCACAGGTAGAATGCGCCATCGGGCTCAACAAACGTATAGCCGTACTCTCCAAGGGCATCGGTAAGTTCATAGCGGTTGCGTGCATACGCCGCGACGTCGCTCGGTTCATCGATGCAATCGATGATCACACGCTGGAAAAGCGCGGGCGCGCAGACAAAACCAAGCGTGCGAGCAGCTCCGGCGACAGCGGGCATGATACGCTCGGCCTGTGGATTGGTGTTGGGCACAAGCACCCAGCCCACGCGCTCACCCGGCAGCGAGAGGGACTTGGAATACGAATAGCACACAATCGTGTTCTCATAGATCGCCGGGACCCAAGGCACTTCAGCACCGTAAACGATTTCACGATACGGTTCATCAGAGATGAGCATGATCGGATTCTCGGGGTCGCGCTCCTCGTTCTTCTCGCGCAGGATATTTGCCAAACGCGTCAGCGTGTCCTTGGTATAAACAGCACCCGTAGGATTATTGGGCGAATCGATAATGATAGCAGCGGTCTTGTCGGTAATGGCGTTGAGTACATTGCCGACACTTATCTGAAACGTCTCTTCCTTAGCGAGCGCTTCCACGCACGTGCAACCGGCTTTTTCGATCCACACGCGGTACTCGGGAAAATATGGGGCTATAACGATAACCTCGTCTCCCGGGTTGGTGACAGCATTAAGCGCGCAGGTGAGCGAAGCCGCTGCTCCACAGGTCAAAAAAACGTTGCTGCCCTCGTAGGAAGTACCGAAACGACGGTTGAGCGAATCGGCAACAGCCTTGCGGGCCTCCGGCAGACCGGGAGCGGGAGTATAACCATGCAGCTGGTCGGAAGGAAGCGTATCAAGTGAGTGTTTGATGGACTCCGCCACGGAGGCAGGTGCGGGCACGCTAGGGTTGCCCAGCGAAAAATCGAACACCTTATCAGCACCGATCTGGGCTTTCCGCTCGAGACCGTACGAGAAAATCTCGCGAATAATCGAGCTTTCGGCGCCGCGCGCATACATGGTTTCGTTAATCATAGGGTCCCCTTTCAAAAGCGCGGCAAATCGCAGCGCTTCATTAGTCGCATGCGGTAATTGTACGCTTTACCGAACAAAAGCACGTGCCGATTTCTTGCAGATATCGTCTGCGAGAAATCGGCACGTTGCAGGCCTATGAACTCGGCGATGCGCAGAACGCAATCGTCTTATGGAGTGAAACGGCTAGCTTTCCTCCGTCGGATGCTCCTCATGATCGCCCTCGGGCTTTGTATCGGTATCGCCGTCTTTGCTGCCTCCGGCAACGCCGTCCTCACCCATCGCTGCCTGAGCATATGCAGCCGCATCGGCAGCAAGCTCCTCTTCATTCATGCGAGGCTTGCGCTTCTTGTTAGCCGTTGAGTCATCTTCCGATGCACCCTCACGAGCCAAGTATTCATCCCACTTGTTGTCGAGCAGGGCATCCACCGCATCGCCCTCGACTGTCTCGCGCTCAAGAAGAACCTTTGCCATAAGCTCAAGCTGGTCGCGACGCGCAGCCAAAATCTCCTCGGCACGGTGATGCGCCTCGCGCATAATGCGCTGAACCTCGACGTCGATGCGACGCGCGGTCTCTTCGGAATAATCCTGATGGTCAGCATAGTCACGCCCCAGGAACACCTGATGCTGAGCCTCGCCAAACACCTGCGTGCCCAGCTCCTCGCTCATACCCAAACGCGTGACCATTTCGCGCGCCATCTTGGTTGCGCGCTCCAGATCGTTGCTCGCGCCCGACGTGATGTCATCGCACATGAGCTCCTCGGCGGTGCGACCGCCCAAGAACACGGCGAGCTCATCGAGCATCTCGTTCTTTGTCTTGAGGTAATGGTCCTCGGTCGGCAGCTGCAGCGTGTAGCCAAGTGCCTGGCCGCGAGCCACAATCGAAATCTTATGCACAGGATCGGAGTGCTCAAGAATGTGCCCCACCAGCGCATGACCGCTCTCGTGGAACGCAATCGTCGTACGCTCGGACTCGGTCATAACGCGGGCCTTCTTTTGAGGTCCGGCAATCACGCGCTCCATAGACTCTTCGATTTCGTCCATGCCGATAATCGATTTATTACGACGGGCAGTCAAAAGTGCGGCCTCATTCAGAAGATTTGCGAGGTCTGCGCCGGTGAATCCAACGGTGAGCTTTGCAAGTTTGTCAAAGCTCACGTCCGCAGCAACCGGCTTATTCTGCGCATGAACGCGCAGGATCGCCTCGCGGCCTTTTACATCGGGACGATCAACCGTGACCTGGCGGTCAAAACGACCGGGACGCAGCAGCGCCGGATCGAGAATATCGGGGCGGTTGGTGGCGGCAATCAGAATGACCGACTCGGTCTCCTCAAAACCGTCCATCTCGACAAGTAGCTGGTTAAGCGTCTGTTCACGCTCGTCATGACCGCCGCCCAAACCAGCGCCACGCTGGCGTCCGACGGCATCGATCTCATCGATAAAGATAATCGACGGGCTCTGCGCCTTGGCCTCTTTAAACAGGTCGCGTATGCGGCTCGCGCCCACGCCCACGAACATCTCGACGAAGTCGGAGCCGGAGATGCTGAAGAACGGCACGCCTGCCTCGCCGGCGACGGCCTTTGCCAGCAGTGTCTTGCCCGTTCCCGGAGGGCCGACGAGCAGCACGCCGCGCGGAATCTTGGCACCGAGCTTGCGGTAGCGCTCGGGGTCGGACAAAAAGTCGCGAATCTCCTCGAGTTCCTCGACCGCTTCGTCGATACCCGCGACATCGGCAAACTTGACTTTAGGACGCGTCGCCTCGGTCATCTTTGCGTTGGTCTTACCAAACTGCATCTGCTTGCCGTTGGCAGCAGACATTTGCCGCATAAAGAAGATGATCATCACGAACAGCGCGAGCGTGGGAAGCACGCTCAGCAGCAAGTCGCTCCAGAAGTTTGGATCGTTGTTGTTAACGATATAGGTAGTCTTGGGGTGCTTCGCCATAAGCTCGCCGAGCGAGTCGGCGCCAGCATATGCAGATGAAAATCCACGTGCCTTTTGACCGGCACGTTTGTCGGCTTTGGTACGCCAATAGGTACCCGAAATCGACCCATTGGCGGTGGTATAGGTAAGCGAAGAAACGCGCCCGTCTTTAATGGCCGTGATCATCTGGTTGGCAGGCAGCTTATCCGTGCTCGTGTTGGAGGCAAAATCCGTGCCCATGTTAAAGAACAAATAGGCGAGCAGGGCGCAGGCCAGCACAAAATAGAGCCACGAGATGTGACGACGGGGGCGCTGTCCCCCAGGCCCCATCATAAGGCGCTGCTCGGGCGGGATATTGTCGTTGTGGCGCTTGCCACCATTGCCGCCGTTGCCGGTACCGTTGTTGTCGCCGTCGGCGTGCAGCAAGCGCGGTGCGGCAGGATTGTCAAAAGTTTCACATGCAGTGAACGTCATAACTACGAATAGACCTCCGGTTTAAGAACACCCAGGAAGGGAAGGTTGCGGTAGCGCTCGGCATAATCGAGACCGTAGCCCACCACAAACGCATCGGGCACATGCGCGCCCACGTACTTGGGCGTAACGGCCGACGTGCGGCCCTCGACGTCCTTCCAAAGGAAGGCGGCGACCTCGAGCGATGCGGGCTTGCGGCTCGACAGGTTCTTCATAAGATAGTTGAGCGTGAGGCCGGAATCGAGAATGTCCTCGACGATCAAAACGTTGCGGCCTTTGATATCGATGTCGAGGTCCTTGATGATGCGCACGACACCAGACGACTTAACGCCGTCGCCATAGCTCGACACGGCCATAAAGTCGATATTGGTGGGAAGCTCGATCTTGCGCATCAAATCGCCCATAAAGACCACGGCACCGCGCAACACGGCGATAAGAACTAGGTCCTTACCTGCGTAATCGCGCGTAATCTCCTCGCCCATGCGGGCAACGATGCCCTCAATATCCTCTTGGGACAAAAGCACCGTCTCGATATCCGGATGCTGCTCGTTCATGCCAACCCCTTCTGCGTTTGGTCCTTTGCAGTTATGCACTGTACATCCGATTTGCACCATAACGGTAAAGAACCGGACGAGTTTCCCATTCTACAACCAAAAAGGCACCTGTCCCAACTGGTCAGGCACCTCGTCATGCTTTACAAGTTGTCTAGATAATCGTCCGCATCATACGTGATGCAGTACGCCTTGTTAAGAATACGGACAAGCTCCTGCGCGTCATGCTCACCCAGTGAAGACAGCTGTTTGGCAAGCGATGATACCGACTCTGCGTGCTTTTCGGCAGCGAACTCCCTACCCTTATCCGTAATCGCCACGAGCACGCGACGGCGGTCGCTCGGATCGGGACGGCGCGTGATAAGCCCCTTGGTCTCGAGCGAATCGAGAATATGCGACATGCGCGCACGCGAGAACTTGAGCTTTTTGGCGATTTCCGACGGAATGACATCGCCGTTTTGGCTCGATAAAAACTGGAGCACGGGCATCTCGCCCGCAGAGGCTCCACCGACGGTCTCGAGAGACCCTTTAGCGAGTGAGCGCGAGTACACGATCAACTGTCGCGCAACCTTTTCGTAGTCCACCCGAAATCCCATCTGCTGTCAACGATTAGCAACGAATAAAGCGCGCTCCAACTCAAAGGCTGGAACGCGGCAGCACTCATAAAGTTTATACAAGCAACTATAAGCGGCTACCTGCTAAAACGCAATTACGCGGGCATCGAAATGTCTGGATTGCCCATACAAATTCACGCTGCTGCGACCAAGCGCTCCGGCGCCTTGCGGGCAACCGTAAGAAACGGCCATCCTTGCATACGGGCGCGGCTACTTCTCCGAAGAGCCGTCCGCGATGGGTCCGCCATCTTTTTCATCCGAATCCGACTCGCCCATTTTATGGCGCTTGAGCTCTTCGACATCAACGCCCGCGGCCGCTAAAATCCGCTCAACGTTTTTATGCGCATTGGTGGTGCCAATTTTAAGGATAATCGAGATGGGAGCACCGATCACAAGACACACGACGCCCGCGGGAACACCGCAGGCAGGTCCACCCTGCATACCCCAAAGTCCCAAGATAAAGCCAACCGCAACGAACGAATAGCCCAAACGGAGCCAAACATTGAGGCGCTGAATGGCATCGGTCTGAAGCTTTGCCTCGACAATCAATGCCTCGCGGCTCATCTTCTTCCCATGCTTTTCTTTCATCTTGAGCACGTCCCTTCGTTGCATTGCTCGCAATTGATGCATGAGCTCGGCGGTCTCGTTTGCCCGCACCGCGCCCGCGTCATATCGTCTTGCTCGTCGCCCGTTACATCGAGCGGCTCAGCCATTTCAAACGAGAAACAGTGTATACGTCTTCTTTGAAGCAAGCACTTCGCTCGGAATATTCGCCTTCAAACAAAACGTCCCCTGCGGGAGACAATACAGCCTGTCGTGTAGGAACAGCCAATCATCAGGAGATTCCCGACCGCATTGCCTTCCGCAGCGGACGCACAGCGTCGCACGTTCGGCATCAACGGGAAGAGGGCCACGCGAGCTCGCCGCTCACGCGGCCCTCACCGCCATGGAGCCTATTGCTCCGATTGTTCCGACCGATGGAACTCGAGTCGGACGCCACCCGCGCTTAGTACTTGAGCGCCGGGTCGAAGAAGCCGACGAGAACACCGACGAATGCGATGACCACGAGGATCAGCATCATAACGACCGGGTTGACCTTCTTCTTGGTCATCATGTACCAGCAGAAGATGATGAAGGCCATCGGCAGCAGGTGCGGATAGATGCCATCGAGCGTGTCCTGGAACTTACCGCCACCAGGCAGCTTAAGGTTCGGGGAGCACGTGATGGAAACCCAGGTGGCACCGACAGCACCGATAACCATGGTGCCGACCATAACGATGGAATCGCGAAGCGCCTTGGCCTTGGGGCCGACAAGTGCCTCGACTGCCTTACCGCCGAGTTCATAGCCCTGGTTGTAGGCGAACTTCATGCCAAAGAACATGATGAGGTTCCATACGACGATATAGAAAATCGCGCCGAGCGGAGAACCGCCCGTGGAAAGGCCGAGAGCGATACCGAGCAAGATCGGGATCAGCGTACCGACGATCAGCGAGTCGCCGAGGCCGGCGAGCGGGCCCATAAGACCGGCGCGAATGCCGTTGATGGCGTCGTCGTCGATGGCCTCGCCGTTAGCGCGGGCCTCCTCGAGACCAGCGGTAACGCCAACAATCATGGTGCCGATCTGAGGCTCGGTGTTAAAGAATGCAGAGTAGGTCTGAAGAGCCTTCTTCTGATCCTCAGGCTCGTCATAGAGCTCCTCGACGATCGGGAGCATAGCGCACAGGTAGCCGAAGGTCTGCATGTGCTCCTGCGAGAAGCAGGTCAGGTTGCCATAAGCCCAGTTACGGAAAGACTTGGCAAGGGTTTTCTTGGAGAGTTTCTTCTTCTCTGCCATTAGATGTCCTCCTCTTCCTCATCATCGTCGGAGCTCGAGGCGATAGCAGCCTTAGGAGCCTTAGCGAGGTCAATCTTGAGGGAAGCGATCTCGTAGTTGATCAGGGCAAAGAAGCAGCCGATGCCAGCGGCGGCGATCAGGTTGCAGCCCATAACGGCGGACAGCGTGAAGCCGAAGAAGAACGTGAGGAAATCCGTCGGCTTGGAGATAACCTGCTTGAGCAGGATTGCGATACCGACGGTAGGAAGCAGCGAACCGACGGTGAAAAGCGTCTTCATCGCGATGCCGTCCATCGGCATATAGGTCTTCATGAGCGCGACCATGCCGGTGCCGCCCATGGTGATGACGAACGTCGGGAGGAACGAGCAGATGATGTGGCCGATCCAAGGCAGGATGTAGTTGACCGTATAGAGCTTGTGGAGGTCGCCCTTCTCGAGCCACTTCCAGCCCATGCCCTGCCAGACCAGGTTGATGGTAGCGGTGCCGTAGAACAGAACGGTGCCGAGCGTACCGACGGCTGCGCCGAGGGAAGCTGCCATGCCGGCTGCCTCGGTCGAACCCGGGTCGATGCCTTGGCTCTTGATGGCAAGAACGGCCAGCGGGATGCCGATGTAAGACACGGCACGAACATCAGCGGAAACGGTTCCGCCAGGGGTGACCAGGGCGATGTAAACGACCTGGATGGCAGCACCGACGAGGATACCCGACTGGATATCGCCCATGATGATGCCGACAATCAGACCCGCGACCAGCGGGCGACCAAGGGTGTAGTTGCCGACCGTCGTGCCGCCCATGCCAGGCAGAGATGCCAGGCAGGCGAACAGACCGAACAATGCGGCTTGGAATGCATTGATCTCCATGCGTTCCCCTTTCCTTATTCCTCAGCCCCTCCCTTTTGGGGCTGTTGGACACAAAAGCGCGTTGAAAAACGCAAAGCCTCAGAGCTTAGAAGCCAAACTGGCTGCGGAACTTGGGCCACTCACCGATCGATTTCTCCTTGATGAGGGCGAACTCGACGGTGTAGCCGGCGTTGGTGAGGTCCTCAAGCGCCTGAGCCTCTTCCTGCGTGATCGACTGGTTGTTGCCGAGCTTGACGGCGCCGGGACGATCGTTGCAGGGACCCACGATGATGTGCTTCATGCCCGGATCGAAACCGAAGTCGACGAGAAGCTCCTTCATATCCTGCGGGTTCTTGGTGATCAGGAAATACTTGGTATCGGAGTTGATGACCTTCTCGGAAACCTTCTTGAAGTGCTCCTTAGTCCACACGAACGTCTTCTTGCCCGAAGCGCTCTTGTAGGTTTCCTTGAGCACGGGGTTCGATGCGGCGGCATCGTTGACTGCGATAAGGCCATCGCAGGGGTACTCGAGCGCCCAACGTGTAACTGTTTGACCGTGAATCATACGGTCATCGATACGGATGAAAGAAATCATGGTTTCCTTCCTTCCTCTTCCTTAGAAGGCATCACCGCTTACCTTCGGCGGCTTTATCCTTCAAAACCTTTGTCGTTGCGTGCAATCGGCACGCATGTTCAACGTGATATCAACTAGATTTCGTCGTCATCGTCGTCTGCGGACTCGGCCGGGATGACGAGCTCTGCCAAGCCGTTCTTGCCCTCGGACAGCATCATCTGCTTGAGCGTATCCAGATCCATGGTGTCGAGGCCCATCGTGGCGGTCATAGCCAAGGGCAGATTCATGCCGCCAAAGGCAACGGTATGCGCAAGCAGGCCCTTCTCGGCAATGACATTCATAGCGTTAGTGAGCGGGGAGCCGCCGATGATGTCGCCCAAAAGCACGATCTCGTCGTCTGCGGTTACAGGAGCAAGAATGCCTTTGAGATTCTCGACGTAGGTGTCGGCGCTCATGCCGTCCTCGAGACTTGTGCTCAGGTAGTTCTCATGCTCGCCCGAGAGCATCTTGAGAACGCTGTGCAGACCAGGCGCTAGGGTGCCGTGGCTGACCATAACCAGATAACGCATATCTTGTCCTCCGTTCGCGCCGCCCTGCCCAGTTTGAAGCGGCTCTTTCGTATGTCGACAAAGTAATTGTCATCCGCAACTATGTACGGTACAAACACACAACCGTGAACGGTTTAAATCTATCGGTTAACGGTAGCAACTATTTTGTTTAAACAACTATTTATGCGCGCAATTGTTTATTATTGAAAGTTATTTTCTTTTAAACAAACAAAATTAAACGTTTTTATTCAAATTATCTGCCAGAGAGTCCGCAAGCGTTATCTTGATAACAACTCGCGTTTGCGCCGTACATTTAAAGCGTTCGTCCGAACGGACGTCCGCGAGCCAGACGATCGACCCGCCCGGGGCTGTACGCACAACGGGCACCGCCAAGCGCTCCGCCACGGGAACACGGGCTTCGCCAAGCAGGTCCGACACTTTTTTGGAACGTCCGCTCATGCCAAACGGGCACATCACGTCGCCGGGGGCAGGTGCATCGACCCACAAGCGCGCCTCTCGCGCAGAAGCGGGAACGCCCGTGGGGGTCTCCTCAAGCAAGCGGATGCAGTCGCGCTCCGCATAGCCCAAACTCGCCGCATCGACCAACAAGGTCGGTTGCTCCCCTCGCGCCGCCTCACGCGCGAGCTCGATCGGGTCCTGCCCCGCCTGCACGCGCATCGCCTCGGCAGCAAGCACGACCCCATCGCCCACGACAAATGAACCGGGAACCGTAAGCCATCCGGCGGTCACGTTCTCACGCGCCCGCGCCGTTCGAATGGTGAGCGTGCCGAACTCCATACGCGCATCGATTCCAAGCGGTAGCGTAACCGAACCCGACCCCGCGGCAACGCACGCAAGCACCGCCTCTACGTGAGACATCTCCAAACGGCAATCCCCATTGAGCGACTTGACCGCAGCACGCACCATTCGACGTGCAATGACGACCTCAGCGGCAGCGAGTTTGCGGGCATCGATCACGATGATGCCGCTCTCCCGCTTTTTCGTGCAGGCGCGCAGCGCCGTGGCGGACAGTTGCGATAAAAACGCGTCCTCGTCTCCAAGAAGCTCGCAAGCCCCGCTCACCGAACGGGCAACGTTGGGGTTTCGCTCCGCCAAGAGCGGCATCACGTCATGACGCACAAAATTGCGCAGGTAGTTTGTATCTTTATTGCTTGCATCCTCGCGCCACGTCCTGCCGCGCACCTCAAGGTAACGCACAAGCTCCTCATGCGTCATGTCCAAGAGCGGCCGAACGATGATGTTGCGGCGTCGCGGTATCGAGGCAAGCCCCGTAGCCCCCGACCCGCGCACGGCGTTCATAAAAAAGGTTTCCGCTCGATCGGACGCCGTATGCGCCGTAAGGATTCGAGCGGCAGAACGGGGCGTACCCATCTCGGTGGACAGCTTACGCACATAGCGTCGAGCAGCTGCGTAGCGCACATCGCGCGCGGCGGCCTCGAGGTTCTGTCCATCCAGATCGTCGAACATGGCATGCTCGACGCACAGAGGAAGGCCGAACTCCTCGCAGAGGGAGCGGACAAACACCTCATCGCCATCGGAAGCCTCGCCGCGCAGATGATGGTTGACGTGCAGCACATGCAGACGCTCGCGAGCGATACGCGCGCGCCCGCGACCATCGAGCAAATCAAGCGTTCCCGTGCAGGCCATAAGCAGCAGGGCGGTGGAGTCTGCACCTCCTGATACCATGAGGACCACGGGGGCGGCCGCATCGGCACGCGGCTCGTGCGCGCGCACTCCGCTCTTGTGCGAGATGTAATGCTGTGCGACCGTCGGCATGACGTCCTCCCCCGTTTCGATTGAACCCATTGTATCCATAAGGACCCCTATGCCCGCATTCAACAATGAAGTCAGCTCCGACAACGTCAACAGCCACCTCCATCTTCATATTTTGGGGAGCGGCTCCAAAGGCAACTGCGCGCTCGTGGAAGGACCCGAGGGGCTCATCATGATCGACGACGGATTTTCTCGCCGCGAGGTGCTGCACCGCATGGACGAACTCAACCTTGCTGAAAGCGACATCCATGCGCTTGTACTTACTCACGAGCACTCCGACCATGTGAGCGGACTCTCAGTCTGGTGCCGTCGTTGGGAAGGTCCAATGTTTGCGAGCATAGGTACCGCAGAAACGCGTAAATATTTATCTGAACTGCCGTTTATCGAGGTAAATCCTGGGGTCTCCTTTCACGTGGCAGGAATTGAAGTCCAAACGTTCGCCACCTCGCACGATGTGGTAAACCCCATGGGGTTTCGTTTTTCCTGCAACGGCGATGCAATTGGCTACGTTACCGACACCGGTTCGCTCTCCGCTTTCGCACGCGAGCTGCTACGCGATGCCCGCATCCTTGCACTTGAAAGTAACCATGATGTCCACATGCTCAAAACAGGCCCGTATCCGCGTTGCCTGCAGGAGCGAATTTTATCCGACAGCGGGCACCTCTCCAATGCGCAAGCAGCGACGGTGTTGCCGGAGCTCGTGACACCGCATACGGAGCAGGTCGTTGCCATGCACATTTCGCAGAAGAACAATCGGCCGAGCCTTGCAGTTCGAGCACTCGCATCATCGGTCGGAGCCACGCTCGATAACGACTTGGGCTCATCCGCCACGCTCGTGCGCGACAACGTTCCCGACCTGCACATTCGTCCAGCCGGGCAAAACCGCCCCATAACGATTTTGTAAAACGCCGCACGCTACCTCGCCTTAAACAAAAAAGGGCGAGCCCCACAATGTGGAACTCGCCCTCGTTATGGACGCTGCCGCCGCGTCCGCTAGTCGATAGCGACCTTAGTGACGTTCTTCTTCTCGACGATCTTGGGAACTGCAACCGTCAGCACGCCGTCAGCATACTTAGCGGACAGGCCCTCGCTCGAAGCATCCTTAAGATAGACGCCACGCGTTGCGCTGTAGGATGTGAACTCCTTCTGCAGGAAGTTCTTACCCTTGTCCTCTTCCTTATCCTCGACGTTAACCGAGATCGAAAGACGACCCTCGTTGAGCTCGACATCGATATCGTCCTTGGAGACGCCCGTAAAGTAAGCCTTTACCTCGTAGCTATCGCCCTTGTCCTCGACATCGATGGGGAACGCCTGGCTGTTTGCGAACGGCGCCGCCAAATCAGCCATGTCATCAAACATGTCGAACAGAGAATTTGCTGCGGGACGAAGTCCAAAAACAGAACGATACGGAACCATAGCCATATGTCATCACTCCTCAGTGATTGCCGCGCCCCTCCTGCGGGGGCGGGGACTTCCTTTGACGCTTATATTTGTTCCCGATCCATGTCTGTCTATACATAATTTTTAAGATTTTTTAAGTCTTTATATATAAGCAAATCTAAGTGCTTATCACTAAGATTTAACTCTTTTTGAACGTCAGGCAAGGCTTTCCGATTGTCTGTATTTCTTCGTCTTAATTAAGGCTGAATGCGTAGAATGTTAGGCAGCTATGTTCGAGCTTCAATGGAGTGCTATGGGCGATTATCGCGACGCGAGCGACACCTCGCACAATCAAAGTAACGCAGCGGGCCAGCAAGAGCCTCGGCGCTATGTTCGTCAGCGGCCCCACACCACGCAAAGCCCTATCAATGACGTTGACCCTGAATATGTCACGCGCGAGCGCTACCAAACCCTCGAGCAGTCGAATCAGCCCGCGCGCGCTCATCGCGATATGGGCAGAGCGACAAGCAATCCCGAATACATGCCGCCCATCGAGGTTACAGGAACCGCGCAGGCACCGCGTCCATCTGGCCCTGCTCATCCCATGTCTAAGCCGACGGGTAAAAATCGACCGATTACGCACTCGGACCGCTACCTGCAGACACCTAAACCGGGACGCTCGATTTTCACCTCCCAGTACGATCGCCGTCGAGCGCGCAACAAGCGCCTGATCATCGCTGCCGTTATCATCGTGATTGTTTTGGCTGTCGTACTCCGTTTTGTTTTGCGCTAGTTACCTGCAGTTTTAGCTTTTCAACCAATAATGGGAGATATCATGGGAGCGCAAGACCCCATCTATATCTATGCCGATAATGCAGCAACCACCCCGCTCTCCCCTCGTGCGTTGAGCGCCATGATGCCCTATTTAACGGAGTCGTTCGGCAATCCCGGCGGAATCCACCGCATTGCAGCGGAGGCAGCCGATGCCCTGCGGCGCGCCAGGACATCAATGGCAGATCTGCTGGGTGCGTCCTCCCCTGCAGAGATCTATTTCACGAGCGGCGGAACCGAATCCGATAACTGGATTCTTCGCGGACGTTGCTCTGCTTTTCAACATCTATATGGAGATGCGCCGCCAGTTCGCATTATCACATCTCAAATCGAGCACCATGCGGTTCTTCATACATGCCGCGCACTTGAACGCGAGGGAATTGAGACAACCTATTTACCAGTCGATTCGCAAGGGTTCGTAAGCGCGGAAGATTTGAAACAAGCACTCGGGCGCAATGAGCGGGCAAACGACCGGGCAGGAATTAAGGCACCTGGCACGGCGATCGTTTCGGTCATGCTCGCAAACAATGAAATCGGCACGATTCAAAATATTCCCGAGCTCGCGCACATCGCTCATGCCTACGGAGCACTGTTCCACACCGATGCAGTTCAAGCCGTAGGCCATATCTCCATCAGCATCGCGGACCTCGATGTCGACGCATTGTCGCTCTCGGCGCATAAGTTTCACGGACCGCGAGGCGCAGGCGCCCTCTACCTAGCAGCTCCTTGGCAAATAACTCCGTTCGTCGAGGGTGGAGGCCAAGAACACGGCATGCGTTCGGGAACTCCCAATGTTGCTGCAGCCATCGGCATGGCAGAAGCGTTGAGCGAGCAGATGGAGGGTATAGCGGAACGGAGCGACCGTGTTTCAAACCTTCGCGATCGCCTTTCTCAATCGCTGCTATCACATCTAGCCGGCATCCGTACGACCGGCGCAGACGGCGCGCACCGACTTCCTTCCATCGCTTCATTTGTCTGCAAAGATGTCGATGCCGAGCTACTCATGGTTGTGCTCGACAAGATGGGTGTCGCCGCAGCGACAGGTTCGGCTTGCTCAGCCGGTTCGACAGAACCCTCGCATGTCATAACGGCGTGCGGGATCACCGATTCATCTTGGTCACAGGGCACACTGCGTCTGTCCCTTGCCGATGACGTTACGCCCGAAGAAATCAGCCTACTCGAGCAGCGGGTTCCAGCAGCAATCGAGCAGACGCGTTTGCTCTCATAAAAAAGGAGCGCACTCCAGAAAGGAAGTGCGCTCCGATTTTTTGTTCTCAATGAGAGCTAAAGACTACGAAAGCAGTTCGCGACCATCTTTCTCGATAGCGTCAATCTGAGCATCCGCAGACGTTGCGTCGTCACCCTTGGCAAAGATATACAGCTTGATTTTAGGCTCCGTGCCACTCGGACGAACGATTGCCTTGTCGCCGCCCTCAAGGTCGAATTCGAGCACATTAGCCTTGGGCAGACCGTTAACGCCCTCGCCATAATCAACAACGCCGGTAACCTTACTGCCTGCAATGGATGCAGGCGGGTTCTTGCGCAGGTCGACCATGATGCCGGCCATCTTGTCGGCTCCCTCAGCACCGGGGTACGAAAGCGCGATGGTCTTGTTGTGATAGTAGCCATACTTCTCATAAAGCGCATGCATAGCCTGAACCAGGTTAAGGCCCTGAAGCTTATAGTACTGGGCCATCTGGCAAATCAACATGGATGCGTTAACGGCGTCCTTGTCACGCACGTGATCGCCGGAGAGATAGCCGTAGCTCTCCTCAAAGCCAAAGATGAACCGATCGACCTGGCCAGCATCGGAAAGACCCGTGATGATATCACCGATGTACTTGAAACCGGTGAGACAACGGCGCAGCTCAAAGCCATATTCGGCAGCAAGCGCATCGACCATTGCAGACGAAACGATAGTCGTAACGGCAACCTTGTCATGCAGATTTTCGCCACGCTCTGCCCGCATCTTACAGATATAGTCGAGGAGCAGAACACCCATCTCATTGCCCGTGAGCAGGGTGTAGTCATCGCCATCAGCGCATGCGACGCCAACACGGTCGGCATCGGGATCGGTCGCAAGAAGCAGGTCGGGCTTCACCTCTTCGCAAAGGTCGATACCCTTTTGCATGGCCTGACGAATCTCAGGATTAGGATACGGACAGGTCGGGAAATTCCCATCCGGGTCCTTTTGCTCCGGAACAACCGTTACATCGGTAATACCAACTTTCTTAAGAACGGTCGTAACCGGAATCAAACCAGTGCCGTTAAGGGGCGTATAGACAAGCTTGAGCGGAGCTGCCGCAATCTGCTCTGGAGTCAAGTTGTTGACCGACTTATCGACAACGGCATCGTAATAGGCATCGAGACACGAATCGTCAATCCACTTAACGAGACCCTGAGAAACAGCATCATCGAAGTCCATAGACTTGATGTCCTTGAAGGGATCGGTAGCCTCCATGGCAGCAGAAATGGCGGCAGCAGCCTCGGAGGTAATCTGACAGCCATCGGGACCATATGCCTTATAACCATTATACGCTGCAGGGTTATGGCTAGCCGTCATGCAGATTCCGCCGGAACACTTAAGGTAACGAGTCGCCCAAGAAAGGGTAGGCACTGGGGAAATCTTGGGGTAAACGTAGCTGGTAATTCCGTTAGCAGCAAGAATAGCAGCGGTAGTTTGAACAAACAGCTCGCCTTTATTACGGCTATCGCGAGCAATTGCAACAGTGGGGGAATCAAACGTCTTATTGAGGTAATCAGCGAAACCCTGGGTAGCCCTACCGACCGTGTAAATGTTCATACGGTTGGTACCAGCGCCAATAGTGCCACGAAGTCCCGCCGTACCAAAGGCAAGGTCCTGGAAGAAGGCATCGGTGATAGCCTCTTCATCGCCGAACTCCTTCATAGAGCTCAACTCAGCAAGAAGCTCCTCATCCTTAACGTTTTCCAGCCAAGTATCAAGAAGTTCATGAACGTTAGCCATAGGTAACCTTCCAACTATTCGAAGTGATATGACAACATCTCAATGATAGGTCATATCGAACAGAAGCGAACAGTAACTCGGTGAGGGGACCTATTTATAGGTGATAGGCAAACGGTACAGAATAAAGGCGACACGGGTAAGGTGAAAAAGCGGGCGCCGGCCAGAAGGACGACGGGGTTGCGCCGCCGGGGGCGCGGCGCCGCGGGCGCGCGCGGGCGGGCGCCCGGGATCCGAATACAAAAAGGGGCCGCGGGGGATACCCCCGCGGCCCCCTCCGGGCCAAAAGGT
>OGDF01001714.1_pt1 | contig 31684 bp, 24 predicted proteins | sample 1570141 | NCBI WGS metagenome assembly OGDF01 (sample SAMEA4370581, study PRJEB24528) | human gut metagenome | reverse complement strand
AGCATCCTAGAAGCCTTGACTTCAAATACGGAGTATTAAGTCGAGGTAGTTCACGTTGGAGTGTTTGTTAGAGCGAATTTCTATTTCAAAGTATCATCACAATTTTGTATTGAAAGGTGGTTTTCTTATAGCTGCAATGGTGGGCTTAGATACTAGAGCTACTATGGATATGGATGCATCAATTAAAGATTGGCCAGTTAATGAAGAAAGTATTAAAAAGATGTTTTTTGATATATGTAATACTGATTTACATGATAATATAACTTTTGAATTAAAGAAAATATGTGAAATTCGAGAGGGCGACAAATATACGGGATATCGTGTTTCAATATCTGCTAATTATCCACCAATGGCTGTGCCTTTGAAACTGGATATTACTACGGGGGATAAAGTTACACCTGAAGCAATAAGATATGGGTATAAGTTGTTATTGGAGGATAAAGAAATCTCTGTACTCGCTTATAATCTGGAAACAATTATGGCAGAAAAGTTAGAATCTATTGTTTCAAGAGGTGACCAGAATACTAGATTAAGAGATTTTTATGATGTTTATATTCTTATGAAGCTGCAGTATAAAAATATTGAACCAGAGTATTTGAAGGCATCACTTGACGCAACATCGAAAAAGAGAGGTACTTCAAAAGTCCTCAGGGATTATAAGAACATCATTGCCGTTGTTAAAAAGAGTGGCGTGATGAATAGTCTATGGAGGACTTATCAGAAAAATTTTGAATATGCTGCGGACATTAGTTTTGATGAGGCTTGTGATGCTGTTATGCATATGATGGATATGTATTATTTATAAGAGGAGATGAACTTATGTATCAGGAACCAGTTAAGAACTTTAATAAAATACGCGAGTATATTAGAGAATTCTATATCAATGGATTCAAGAGTCGTCAGGACTATACAATTAAAAGTGCACGTTCTTATGATAATGAAAAAAGACGTATAGAAAGTTATATGAGTGATTATATTGATTATCATATAACACCAGTTGGTAAGGTTCCTTACTTATCTATTGATACACGTATCACCCAGCATAATCCCTTATATAGAGTATGGAAAACAAAAAGCTTTACTGATCATGATATCATTCTTCACTTTCTTATATTAGACTTACTTCATACACCTTTATCCATGAGTGAACTTATGGATCAAATAGATGAGAAGACAAATCATACGTATCTCTATGATGAATCAACACTTAGAAAGAAACTAAAAGAATATGTCAAGGAAGGACTTCTTATCACAAATAAGAAAGGAAAGAAAATCTATTATCAATTAAGTAAAGATTATATCATTCCTCATGATATTCTTGATTTCTTTAGTGAAGTATCTCCGTGTGGTGTGATTGGTTCTTACATACTTGATAAGCAGGAGAAAGAAGATTCTCTTTTTGGTTTTAAACATCATTACCTCGCTCATGTATTAGACAGTGAAGTGCTTTATGATTTACTCAATGCGATACATAAGCATAAGTATGTATCGATAAGAACATCAAATAATAGAATAAAGGTAATCCCTCTTAGTATATTTATAAGTGTGCAGGATGGCAGACAATATTTGATGGCTTATATGTGTAAAAATAAAAAGATGTATTCATTTCGTCTAGATCATATTATTTCTATTAAATCTCTAGAAGAAGCAGAAGACTTTGAGATATATAGAAAAGAGTTAGAAGAAATGAAGAAACATCTATGGGGTGTAAGTTTATCTAATGGTTCTTTAGAAACAGTAGAATTTACTCTACACCATGAACCATGGGAAGAACATATATATAGACGATTATTGCGTGAAAAGAGATGTGGATATGTAGAAAGACTAAATGAGAATACAAGTCGTTTTTATGCAGAAGTATATGATGTAAAGGAAATGATTCCCTGGATTCGTACATTTATATGTCGTATTCAATCTATTTCTATATCGAATAAAGAAGTAGAAAAACAATTTAAACAAGATTTAGAAGAGATGTATCGTTATTATGAGGAGGAGGATGAAGATGATATTTCACGAAATATATAGTCTTTACTATAAGACAGTGACTTGTCTTATACAGTCTTCATTTACTCATACACATGAAATAATAAATGAGAATGCATTTAAAGAAAGTTTCATGATGTTGGAGGAAGTGTTAGAAAGATGGCCTATAAAGAATATAGATGTGTCTACTTATCCATTGACACTCCTTCAAAAGAGATGGTTAAAGGCTATTTCATTAGATCCCCGTATGCAGCTTTTTTCTTATTCCTGGTCTTTCCTAGATGATGTAGAACCACTCTTTACACCTGATGATGTTTATATTTACGATCAATATAGTGATGGTGATTCTTATACAGACTTACAGTATCAGAAGAATTTTCATATCATCATGCAGGCCATTAAAGAGAAGTCTGGTCTAGTTGTTGTATGGAAAACGAAGCAGAAAACAAGTTTTGTTTTACCACAGCTATTAGAATATTCAGAGAAGGATGATAAGTTCCGTTTAGTTGCATATGATGGAACAGTAATCAATGTTTCAAGAATAGAAGAATGTCATTTGACTAACAATAATGTTTCTACTACAAATAAACAAAGAGTAGAAAAATATGTCTTGATAGAAGTAAAGGATGAAAGAAATACACTGGATAGAGTTCTTCTTCACTTTGCTCATTTTAAAAAAGAGACAGAGAAAAAAGAAAATACTTATTTAGTGAAACTATTCTATGATGAATCAGATGAGACAGAGATGGTGATTCGATTGTTGTCATTTGGTCCTATGATTAAAGTAATAGAACCTTTAGAATTCAAACAACTCATAAGACAAAGATTAAAGAAACAAAAAGCATATTCCATTTAAAAAGGGCGATAATTCGCCCTTTTAGTAATTTCTATCAAATGATATATATCTTGTTCCCTGAAAAGTAAGTTTTCCTTGATCTCCTTCTACCATGAATCCATATTCATGACTTGGTACTACAAGTTCTATTCTATCGCCACTTTCTACTTCAAAAGTCACGTAGTAGGTTGTATGTGATGATGACATCATATCCTCGTGGTGTGTATACATAGTATCTGCACGTTTAGTGACTATCTTTACTGGAACACTTAGACGTGGTGAATTATTATTTTTATGCCAGGAACAAATACCACTGACTATAACATAGATGAACATTCCTATTACTAGTACAGGAACTATTGTGAACATTAGATCAAACATGGAATTTCCCTCCTTGTATATGGTTTTACTATAGTTCGCAACTTTTTGTCCATGATAATCAGCGTCTTATTCTCTATGATGTTGTTGAGGTGAGAACAATGATAGAAATAAGAGGAAAGAAAAATAATGCGATATGTTTTGCATCACAGATAGATGAAAAAGCTTTAGAACAGATTAAAAGAATGTGTGATTATGATCTTACATTAGGAAGTCAGATTCGTATCATGCCGGATGTACATGTGGGAAAAGGTTGTACAATTGGTACGACAATGACTATTAAGGATAAGGTATGTCCTAATATTGTAGGTGTAGATATAGGCTGTGGGATGTATACAGTGAAATTATTAAATAAAGAAATTGATTTTAAGAAGGTTGATGAAGTATGTTCATGGATTCCTTCAGGAATGAATGTATGGGATTCTCCTATAGAATCATTTGATTTAAAAGAGTTAAAGTGTTATTCATCTCTTAAGAAATTATCACATCTAGAAAAGTCATTAGGAACATTAGGTGGAGGAAATCATTTTATAGAGATTGAACAGTCTAAATCAGGAGATTATTATTTGGTTATTCATTCAGGCAGTCGTAATTTAGGAAAGCAGGTTGCAGAAATATATCAAAGACGTGCCATTCATCTACATAGAGGATGAGATGAATATATATTAAGACGCCAGGAAATTATTAAAGAATATAAAGAACTTGGGAAAAGCAAGGAAATCAATCACGCATTAGAGGAACTTAAGGAAGGTTATGGAATTTTAGATATCCCAGAAGATTTGTGCTGGTTATATGGGGATGCTTTAAATGATTATCTTCATGATATAGAGATATGTCAGAAGTATGCGATGAGAAATAGAGAACTAATAGCCAGTATGATAATGGGAAAGGCATCCCTTACAGAAATCGACTCTTTTCATACCATTCATAACTACATAGATATCAATGAGATGATATTAAGAAAAGGGGCTATACGAGCAGTAAAAGGTGAGAAGGTTCTTATTCCTATGAATATGAAGGATGGATCTATTCTAGGTATAGGTAAAGGAAATAGGGAATGGAACTATTCAGCACCACATGGTGCAGGAAGAATATTATCACGTCAGCAAGCAAAAGAAATGTTGGATATCAAGGAATATAAGAAGTCAATGGAAGGAATTTATACAACATCTATTTCTCTAGATACATTGGATGAAGCGCCACAGGCTTATAAATCAGTGGAAGATATACTAGATGTTGTTGGAGAAACAGTAGATGTCATAGAGGTGTTAAAGCCTGTATATAACTATAAGGAGCATGGAAATGAGAAAAGAAATTATTAATAAGCTCAAAGAGATTGAGAAGAGAGAACATGTTAAGATTATATATGCGATAGAGTCAGGAAGTCGTGCCTGGGGTTTTGAGTCTGTTGATAGTGATTATGATGTACGTTTTATTTATGTAAGAAAGAAGGAAGATTATCTTTGCCTGGATGAGAAATCTGATGTAATAGAACTTCCGATAGATGAAGTATTTGATATAAGTGGATGGGATATCAAGAAGGCTTTAAAACTTCTTTATAAATCAAATCCATCATTACTTGAATGGTTTGCATCACCTATTGTGTATAAAGAAACAAAGGAAGCCTCTTATATTAGGGAAGTGATTCCTCTCTATTTTTCACAGAAGAAGTCATATCATCATTATCATAAAATGGCAAAAACACTATTAAAATATATGAATAAAGAGAAAGTACCAGTGAAGAAGTATCTTTATATTCTTCGCTGTATCTTATCTAGTCAATATATTGTACATAACAAAAAGCAGCCTCCTATAGAAATAGAGAGACTGACAGAATGTGAACTTCCTAATGAATTAAGAGAAGATATAAATCAGCTATTAATGATCAAGAAGAATAGTAATGAAAAGCAGTATGTGGATCATATTTCTTCTCTAGATGAGTTTATAGTAAATAGTTTACAAGAAAGAGATACATCTTCTCTTGTCGATGGAGAGTCATCATGGGAACCGCTCAATGAGGTGTTTAGAAAGGTAATAGAAAAGAACAGTGACGATATGTTTTAAAAACATTTGTTAAAAAAACGACTATATATCAATATAAATTCACTTTACATAAATTATATAATGAAAAAAATCATGAATGTAATTTTAGTACAATTTGTAAGCGATTCCTGTTGACTTATTTGCGTCAGGTCATGTATACTGATGTCGAAGGATTGTTACTTTAAGTAGGCAAGACCGTCATTCACACGCCCTTTTTAGGGTACAGTGAATGCGGTCTTTTTTTTGTTTCAATCCATCAAATTAAAGAGTGGAGGTGAAATCTGTAGTCTTATCAACAAAGAAAGAGGTGAAATCATGAAAGGGAAAAAAATTGTTGAAGTAGGCTTAGCTGCAATTATTGCGTTATCGGGAGTTGCTTCTGCAGCTGCACCAGCTTTTGCGGCACCTAATGTGATTTATCCGAATGTACAAAGCTATACAAAGGATTCAGACACATTTACATTGCCAAAGAAAAGCCGTTTACTTGTGCTTTCAAATGAAAAGACACTTAATAATGAAGTGTTATTACGTGATTTGAAACGTGCAAGTTCGCAGTTAGCAGACAGAGGTGTTTTATCAGAAGCACCACAGATTGTTTTTGGTACATTAGAAAATGCTGCAGACAATGACATCATTGTAAAAATGGGAACTAATCCAGATTTAACTGGTAAAAATGATGCTTATGCAGTAGATATTAAAAATAATATTACTATTTCTGCAGAAGATGAAACAGGAATCTATTATGGTTTAACATCTGTGATCCAGATGTTAATTGAAGGTGATAATGTTTTAACTAAGGGAAATATTGTTGACTATTCTGATGTTGAAGACCGCTCATTCCATTTGGACTGTGCAAGAAAGTTCTTCACAAAGGATTGGATCATTTCATTAATTAAAGATTTATCTTGGCAGAAATACAATTCAATTCAGCTTCATTTCTCTGAAAACGAAGGTTTCAGATTACAGAGTGATACTCTTGAAGCAATTGATGGTTTCAAGTATGTAAACAACCAGTATCTCACTAAACAGGATATGTTAGAAATTATTCAGGTTGCAAATGAATATCATATCGAAGTTATCCCATCTTTAGACTCTCCAGGTCACCTTGGTGCAGTTCTAAGATATTTACCATCTGATTATAGCTGTGCAAGCTTATTCCCATCTGATGGTAGAAGAGCACAGTGCTTCAATATCTTTACAAATGACGAAGCACGCGGTTTCTTAATCGATTTAATGACTGAATTTATCGATTTCTTCTCAGAAGCTGGATGTAAGAGATTTAACATTGGTGGAGATGAATTCTTAGAAAAATTCTCTAACTTCTCTAATGAACAGTATGTACAGATCATGGAATACTTCAATGAAGTATCTGCAATCGCTAAGTCAAAGGGTATGACTCCTAGAACTTGGAACGATGGTGTGATGTATGGAAACTATACTGGATATAAGTTAGATCCAGATATCGAAATCTGTTATTGGGCTGCTCCACAGAACTGTGCAAGTATCGAAAAGTTTGTACAGAATGGTAATAAAGTTATCAACTTCTCTGATATTTACATGTATTATGTATTATCTTCTTGGTGGTTACAGAATGCATGTCCTGAAGGAGATAGAATTTATAGAGAATGGAATCCAGGTAAGTTCTCTACATTACAGGGTGGTATTCCACAGACTTATAAGAAACCATACGCAAACTTTATTAAAGGTGGTTCTTATGCTATTTGGTGTGACGTTCCAGGTTATATGACACAGGATTCAGTGGCAAATAACATCTTCTATAGAACTCGTGCAACTGCTTATAAGATGTGGAACACATCAGATTCTATGCCTGAATATGCTGATGTAAAGAAGGCATTTGATAAGATTGGACGTGTTCCTGGTTATAAGAGCGTCTTACCAGAACCAGGTCAGGTTCTTTATGAAGGACAGTCTGTTGCACTTACAATTGAATACAAGAATGAATTTGGACAGACAATTGAACCTACAGAAACTTTATATGGCTTAAAGGACAATGAATACACTATTGAACCTAAGGAACTTTATGGCTATAAGTTCGAAAAGGCAAGTGAATCATTAACAGGCGTATATAAAGAAAATAAAACAATCACTTTAACTTATAAGACATTTACTGATAAGGAAGCATTAATCAAGGAAGTGAATAATGCACTAGTGATTAAAGATTATATTCCTGAAACAGTGAAGGAATATAAGGAAGCTCTAGACGTTGCGAAAGACGTTAAAGAAGATCCTTCCGCAGGACAGAAGAAAGTTGATGAAACATTAGCTGCACTTCGTACTGCAAAAGAAAAAGCTGTAAAGGCTAAATTTTATAAGTTATATGTAGAAGCTTATTATCCAGTAAGTGATGCGGCTTATGCATCTGGATATCAGGCTTATATGAATGCCGTTAATAACGGAAAGAACACTCTTAAAGATGAAAACTTAGATGTTGAAACAGCTGAAGCTGCCTATAACAACATCATGAATGCAAAGAAAGCATTAATTAAGAAAGCTGCAGACAAGCCTACTATTTCTGCAACTAAGGGATACTATAGCTGGTACTCATACAACAAGATGATTGATGGTAACCGTAATTCTAAGTGTTGGTTTGGTGCTGACCAGACAGCTGGTGATGAAGTATTATTCACATTCCCAGGTAAAGTAAAATTATCAGGTGTGAATGTTGTACAGGCAGACCAGGGTGATATCTTACGTGATGCTGAAGTCCAGATTTCTGCTGATAAGGTAAACTGGACAACAGTAGGTACATTAAAGGGTACAGATCCATTAGAAAAGAGATTTGACTTTGATGCACAGGAAGTTAAGTATGTAAGAATCTACATCAATTCTGGATATGGAGCTTGGTATCAGATTTCTGAAGTTGAGTTCGTATTAGAAGCCATTGGTGAAGATACTACATTAAAAGATTTAATTGAAAAAGCTAAGGAAGAAGATTTAGAAGGCAAGACAATTGCATCTAGAGATGAATTCTTAGAAGCACTTATTGAAGCTCAGAAAGCATTAGTGGCTGAAGATATCAAGAATGAAGCAGTTATTAACCGCTTAAAGAAGGCTATCGAAGGCTTAGTTGATGCACCTGTAGTGAATACAGATGCTCTTGATGAAGCAATTGCTAAGGCTGATGCTTTAACTGAAGAAGAAGTAAATAAAGCAATTAAGAAGAACGTAGAAGTATTCAACAAAGCATTAGCTGATGCTAAGGCTGTTCTTGCTAAAGATGCTTCTCAGGAAGAAGTAAATGAAGCTGCTAAGGCATTAAATGATGCATTAGACGGATTAAAGGTTCTTAGAGGTAATCCAGAAGCTTTAAATGCAGCTCTTGAAGCTGTTAGTAAGAAAGATGAAAGCAAATATACTGCTGAATCTTGGGCAGCATTAATGGCTGTAGTAGAAGAAGTAAAGGCTATTGACTTAGAAAATGTAACTCAGAAAGAAATTGATGAAGCTGTAGCTAAGTTAAATAAAGCAGTAGATGCATTAGAAGAAAAGGTTGTTATTGAACCGGAAAAACCAACTGTTCCAGAAAAACCATCTGAAAAACCTACTGAAAAGCCAACTGAAAAACCAACAGAAAAGCCAACTACAAAACCAGAAGATAAGAAGGATGATACTGTTAAGACAGGTGATTCTACTATGATTGCTGGTATGTTCGCTCTCATGACTGCATCAGCTGTTGTTTATATCTATTTAAAAAGAAAGAAAGCTTAATAAATAAAACAAGAGGCAGCAAAGCCTGCCTCTTACTTGATAGGGAAAAATGAAAATGAATACAAATAATATGAAACGTATGTTAATGAGCGTTATGCTCGTTTCTTCTATGACTCTTTCAAGTGGTGCTATAGTTGCACAGGCCTACAATGGGACGCCTGCAATTGCTGAAAGAACAATGACTAATGAACAGCTCGTTGCTGCAACTACACCTATCTTACAGTCATATACTAAAGATGCTTCTGATAAGACTTGGGTAATGACTAAGGATTCTAAATTCGTAATCGTTGCGAACGAAGCCAACTTAAAGAATGATAGACTTGCAGAAATCGTTAAATTAGTTAACTCTGAATTCATGGCTAAGAAGATTATTTCTAGTGATGCTCAGGCTATGCTTTATAATCAGGATGGTGCACCAACTGATATCACTATTGATATCAAACCTGTATCAGAAATCACTGATAAGACTACAAGTAAGGAAGCTTATAAGATTACAATCGATGACACTGGTATCCATTTAACTGGTGCAAGTGAAACAGCTGTATTATATGGTTTACGTACTATTGAACAGCTTACAATTGCGAATAATAGCACTTTGGCTTATGGTGAAATCGTTGACTATCCTAATGTAGCTGAACGTCGTATCCATGTAGATATGGCTCGTAAGTACATCTCTAAAGACTGGTTCATTAGACAGATCAGAGAAATGTCTTACTTCAAGATGAATGCTATCCAGATGCATTTCTCAGAAAACTTAGGTTTTCGTATTGAATGTGAAACAGATCCATCAATCGTATCTGAACAGCATTTGACAAAAGCTGATGTAAGAGAAATTCTTGCGGAAGCAAAGAAATATGGTGTTAAAGTTATTCCATCATTTGACTCTCCAGGCCATGTTGACCAGATTTTAAGAGCTCATCCAGAATATGGGCAGGTAGATAAATATGGTAATCATTATAAATCAGGTTTAGATATCACTAATCCTGAAGCGATTAAGTATATTTATAGCTTATATGATGAATATATGGAATTATTTGAAGGATGTACAGATTTCCACATCGGTGGCGATGAATATATGGAATTTGACCGTGCACCTTTCACTACTCAGTACAAGTCTGTATTAGATAATTATGCAAGAGAAAACATTGATCCTAATGCAACTTGGAAGGATGTTGTTGCGAAATATATCAATGACTTAGCAGAACATGTACATGAAAAAGGATTTACTCCTCGTATTTGGAATGATGGTATCTATTATGGAGAAAATTCATACTATGATAAGAAACAGCTGATCAAAATGCATAAGTATATTGGTATTGATTTCTGGAGTCAGATGTCTTGGAACTATAGTATCGCAAAACTTCAGACTTTCTTAGATAAGGGTCATGATACTATTTATAACGTAAATGCTAGTTTCTTCTATTATGTATTAAGACCATCAATGCCAACTGATGGACGTAAACAGCATTCATTTGATAACTTAAATTCTGATAAGTTAATCTTTGATGAATGGACTCCAGGTAAATTCCAGGCTAACACTATTGCAGATGATAACCCAGCTATTAAAGGAGCATCACTTGCTATCTGGTGTGATAAGGCTGATGTATGTGATGAAGATACTATTACTGAAGATATCGCAAATGAAATGCGTGCACTTGCTACTAAGGCATGGAATACAAAGTCTAATAGTATTATTTCTCATAACCAGTTTAAGGCTAATTATGCAAAGCTTGGACATGTTGCAGCATTTGATAAGGGTTCTACTTTACCAGATTCTGGATTAATCTTACCAGCTGATTCATTAGGTAAAGTCACTATCAACTATGTTGATAAAGATGGTAAGGAAATTAAGAGTCCAGTGACTCGTTATGGTAATATCGGTGATGAATATAACTTCACTGCTGAAAAGATTTACGGTTATCGTTTAGTGTCTGATAAAGACAGTGCAACTGGTACATATAGCAAGAAGGGTGATACTTTCACTTTCACTTATGAAATCTACACAGACAAGACTGACTTAAAGGATGCATTAGATAATGCTTTAGATGAAAATGAATATATTGGTGCAACACTAGGTGAATATAAAGCTGCATTAGATGAAGCACAGAAACTCTATGATGACAAGAATGCATTACAGAAGGATGTAGATGCTATCTTAACTAAGTTAAATGCAGCTAAGAAGAAAGCTATTAAACGTGTTTACTATCCATTGTGGGTAGAAGTAGAAAACCCATTAGAAGATAATGGTTATGCTTCTGGTTATGCTGAATACTTAGAAGCTGTAAAGAATGGTAAGAAGGTTCTTTATAGTGAAGATGTAACTGATGAAGCAGTGAAGACTGCATATGATGAATTAGTTGCTGCTAGAAATGGTTTAATGAAGCGTGATGGAAATGTTCCTAGTGTTCAGGCATCTGATGGTTATTGGTCATTAGGTGTTTATCCAAGCGATAAGTATAGCTATGACAAGATGTTCGATGGTAATAGAGATACATTTGCTTGGTTCAATGATGCACAGAAAGTCGGTAAACATATCACATTTACATTCGCAAATAAAGTGAATATGAGTGGTATTAAGATTTCAGCTCCTGAAAAACCAGGTTCAGATATTATCAAGAATGCAGATATCATGGTATCTGAAGATAAAGAAAACTGGACTAGAGTGGCTAACTTAAAGATGGATGCGAATAATCTTGAACAGACATTCACATTCGATAAACAGCCAGTGAAGTATGTTAAACTTGAAATGAAAGAAGCAAGCGATAGTTGGTATAAAATTGCAGAAGTACAGTTCACTTATGAACAGGTGGCTGAAAATACTGAACTTAAGGACCTATTAAAAGAAGCTTATAGTCAGGATTTAACTGATAAGACTGCTGATTCTGTTGATACATTCTTAGACGCATTAATTGAAGCTCAGAAGGCTTATGCAAAAGAAGATTTAAATAATGAAGAAGTAATTAATACATTACGTGATGCAATGAAGAATTTAAAGGTAGCTCCAAAAGTGAATAAGGCTGAACTTGAAGAAACAGTGACTAAGGCTGAAGCTATCTCTGAAGAAACATTAAATAAGGCTGTTAAGAAAGCACGTGATGCATTTGCTAAAGCATTAGAAGATGCTAAGGCTGTTGTTGAAAACAAAGATGCTTCTCAGGAAGAAGTCAATGAAGCTGCTAAGAAATTAGAAGAAGCTATTAAGGGCTTAGATGTTCTTAAGGGTGATACAACTGCATTAGATGCTAAACTTGCTGAAATCAAAGAATTAGATGAAAGTAAGTATACTGAAGAATCTTGGGCTGCATTAATGGTTGCTGTTGAAGAAGCTAAGGGTCTTGATGCAGAAAATGCAACTCAGGTAGAAGTAGATGAAGTTGTGGCTAAGTTAACTAAAGCAGTAGACGCTTTAGAAGAAAAGGTTGTTATTGAACCAGAAAAACCAACCGTTCCAGAAAAACCTGAAACTAAGCCTGAAATCAAACCAGAAACAAAACCTACTACTAAACCAGAAGATAAGAAGGATGATACTGTTAAGACAGGTGATCCAACTTCATTATTTGGATTAGTATCAGCTATGGCTTTATCTTTAGCTGGTTATGTTTCTGTAAAGAAGAAGAAAGACTAAAGATTCATCTTTTTTAGGGAAGGGATAGTGTAATGCTATCTCTTCTTTTTTTACAAAAGAAGTGAGATGTTTACATTATAATGTGAAGTGAATATGATATCATAGATGTAAGAGAGGGGTGAGCATAATGAAGGATGCTTATATCAATGGAAAAATAATAGATGGGACTAAGGAGATGCATGTTAAGGAAGGATATGCGATTCTTGTAGAACAGGGGAAGATTAAGGATATTGTTTTACAGAAAGAAGCTGATTTAACAGGGTATAACGTAGTGGATTTAGAAGGAAACTATATTATGCCAGGTCTTATTAATATGCATGTACACTTAGCAGGAAATGGCAAACCACAAAAGAAACAGAGAGATAATGCGAAGTTAGTAAACTTCTTAATGAGTAATCCACTTACGCGTGCTATTGCTCATAATATGGTGAGCGGGTTTGCAGAAATGGAGTTACTTAGTGGTGTCACTACGATTAGAACAGTAGGTGGTATTAGAGATTTTGATACACGTGTACGTGATGAAATTAATTGCGGGAAGAAGAGAGGTCCACGTATTTTAGCAGGTAATGAAGGTATTTCAGTGGCTCATGGTCATATGGCAGGGAGTGTAGCAATTGCAGCTGAAACAATTGATGATGCACTTTTACAGGTAAGTAAAGCAAAGGAACAGAATGTCGATTTAATTAAATTAATGATTACAGGTGGTGTTCTAGATGCTAAGGAAAAGGGTGTTCCTGGAGAATTAAAGATGGATCCTGAAATGGTTAAAGCGGTTTGTGATAAAGCACATGAATTAGGCTTTAAGGTGGCTGCACATGTAGAATCATCGGATGGTGTAAGAGTGGCTTTGGAGAATGGTGTAGATTCTATAGAACATGGGGCAAAACTCGATGATCATATGATTCAATTATTTAAAGATAATAATGCATTCTTATGTACTACATTATCACCAGCCTTACCATATGCTTTGTTTGATCGTTCTATTACTAACGCATCAGAAGTAGAACAATTCAATGGTAAAGTCGTATTTGATGGAATTATAGAATGTGCGAAACAGGCATTAGAGAATGATATTCCTATTGTATTAGGTAATGATGTAGGATGCCCTTGGATTACACAGTATGACTTCTGGAGAGAACTATATTACTTCCATAAGTATGTAGGTGTAAGTAATGCATATGCAATTTATTGTGCGACACTACAGGCAGCTAGAATGGCTGGTATTGATGATGAAACTGGTTCTATTGAAGTAGGTAAGTCAGCTGATATGATTGTCACAAAGGATAATCCATTAGATGACTTATTGGCATTAAGACATATTGAATCTGTTATCATGAGAGGTCATAGAATTGATCATCCTACTAATAAGATCAATGAACAGGTAAAAAATGAATTGGATAAGTTCTTATAATGAATCCCTTCTTTGAAGGGATTTTTTTAAGCAGCCATATTCATATGTTTTAAATACAATTATTTGTATGAACATATTTATGGATGATATTCAAGTATATATATGGTAATGCTAGAAAAGAGATTTTTCAAATTGATATAATATGAAAAAGGGAGGAAAATCTCATGAAAAAATTAATTTCATGTCTTGTGAGTATTGCGTTATGTTTATTCCCATCTATGACATCAAGTTGTGCTCAAGAAAACTGGGTAGGCTCTTGGTCTACAAGTCCTGTAGAATTTAGTATACAGAAATTTTTTGGGAATCATTTTAAGGATTTTGGCTTGCATCACTTAACATTTAGAACTGTAATTAAACCTACATTGACAGGTGAAACAGTACGTCTTACATTCTCTAATACTTATGGTACAGGTCCTATGACTATTGATGCTGTGACTATAGCGAAAACAATAAGTAAACAGTGTATTAAACTTCCTACAAAGAAGACTGTGACATTTAATGGATGTAAGAAAGTAACATTAGAAAAAGGAGAAACTGTTTATTCAGATCCATTAGACTATTATGTAGATGCATTAGAACCAGTCACTGTTTCTATGTATATGAAAAATACAGATCAGTTAAAAACATTTGGTTTAATTGGTGGCAAAACATATATTAGTTCAGGTAATCAGGTCAATCTTCCTGCAACTACAGGTGTACCAATGATATTAAATGGAAGCTTTGGTGAATATGATGTGATCCCATTATTAACAGGTTTAGATGTCAATCGTTCCGATGCGCATTCTACAGTTATAATTGGTGATTCTACACTTGCGAATGATATACCAACACTATTCTCTACTAAACTGCATTTAGCTGGTATTCATAATGTAGGTGTCTTACAGCAGGCTATTAAGGGTAATCGACTATGTGCTGATGGAGCAGGTAGACTTGGTATGGCTTATGGTGAATCTATGTTGAAGAGATTTGAAAGAGATGCTTTAAATCAGCCAGGTGTAAAGACTGTTATTATCAAGGTAGGATGTAATGATATTATTCACCCTAATTGTAAGAGTATGATGGGGATTGCACCTAAAGTAACGACAGAACAGATGATTGATGCTTATAAAACACTTATTAGTAAAGCACATGAAAGAAATATTCAAGTATATTTAGTTACTCGTTCTGCTTGGAAAGGTTATACACGTAATATCTTAAATAAAGGTGATGACATTGAGTGGACACCTGAAATAGATCAGATGAGAAAAGATATTAATACATGGATTAAGACAAATCCTGCAGATGGATATATTGATCTAGATGATTTATGTCAGGATGAAGATCGTACGCAGTTAAGAAGTGAATATGTGACTGATGGTGTTCACTTCACATTAGAAGGACAAAAAGCGGTGGTAGATAAATTACCAGTGACAGTATAGAAAAGAAAGAGGATTAACTCTGTGAATACAGAATCAATCCTCTTTTTTGCACACTGCTTCATTTGAGATTATTAAACTCTTTTAGACGTGAATTAATTACTGTTAATTCATCATCCAATTGATTGCGTTTATTTTTAATTGTTTTTGTTGTTATGTTTTTGTATTTCCATTATGATTTTCTTAATCAAATATACCACATCTTTTCGACTTTTTTCTAAAATATAAAAAGAGCAATTCGTTTTTTTATATTGAATCACTCCTCATTTTTTAAATTATTTATACCTAATCTATTTTGATGACCTTCTAATTCATGAAATATTCTGAAAATTGTTATTTCGTTATTTGTACTATCAACAAAGTAAACAAAGATATAATGATGAATTATTAACTTTCTATATTCATATCGATGATGTTTTAGAATGACCGGATGAGACTTTGGATGTAACCTTATCCTTTCTAGATTTTCATCAATATCATGTTTGAATTTTGTGAGAATATATGGATTTTTATATCCAGAGAGATAAGATAGTATTTTATCTAAATCACCAATTGCTGAATCTGTATAAAGTATTTTATTATTCAAATCCATACTTTTTACTAAACATTCCCCATGTTTCTTCTTCAGTATGAATTCTTCCTTCTTCGTAATCTTTTTCTGCTTCATTTAACTTGTCTTCGATTGTTTCAGGAAGAATAACAGTATTTTTTTTAACTGAATCAGTATCTTTAATTGGTTTCATAGCAATCAGTCCTCCTTACTCATAGTATAGCATTTATTCATACAAATACAAACAACAGTGAATTACTACGACATTATACTTTGTATTTGAAGTCGTAGCTTCTAGGATGTTTATGCATCTGTTTCAGAAATCCGGTATTTAAGTCTCCACCTGATGCTTATTTGTAAGATACAAGTGTTTTACATTTCTATAAATTTAGGGAAAAAAGCTTCCTATATATCTTATACCCTCACTAATCTGGAATTTCTCAAACAAATGTCGTTTTTTAGATAAGAATAAAGGAAAGTGGAAAGATGGAGAAACAGGTAATCTTATTTTTTGACTAAGAAAATGATAGTAATCTAGAGTATATGCGTTTTTTGAAAGTTGAAATTCATATTTAATGAAATCTCACATTATTCCATGAAACTAAAAAAGGAGGATATGGATCATTATCCTTCTTTAAGGGAACATATGTTTCTTTTTAATAAAGGACCTAAAATGAAGAAAATCACTGTCATTGATTATGAAATATAAAGAAAGAGGATTGACTCTGTATTACAGAATCAATCCTCTTTTTGTCTGTTGATAGAAGCACTTGTATTAAATCCGTTAGGATATCTTTTATGTAGTTTATCAAGATTACCCTCTAGAATAGTATCTAAAGGAACATCTAATGCAGTGGCTGCTTCAGCAAGATACCAGGCTATATCGCCTAATTCTTTAATAAGATAATCTTTGTCTAGATCATGTCCTTGCATCAACCACTTCTTAACGATATCTATTGCTTCTCCTGACTCTCCACATAATCCCATAACACTATTAATAAGTATATCTTTCTTATTCAGTTCGGGATTCAGTGTTCTCATTGCTTCTTTTTGATAATCATTAATATTCATTGTAGTAAAGAAAAAAGCCCTGAATAAATCAGGACTTTAAGTGTTGAATTAATTATTTGCTAGCTTCTTCAATAGCAACTGCAACTGCAACAGTAGCACCTACCATTGGGTTGTTACCCATACCGATTAAGCCCATCATTTCAACGTGAGCTGGTACTGATGAAGAACCTGCGAACTGAGCATCACTATGCATACGACCCATAGTATCAGTCATACCATATGAAGCTGGTCCTGCAGCCATGTTATCTGGATGTAATGTACGACCAGTTCCTCCTCCTGAAGCAACTGAGAAGTATTTCTTACCCTGTTCGATACATTCTTTCTTATATGTACCTGCAACTGGATGCTGGAAACGAGTTGGGTTAGTAGAGTTACCAGTGATTGATACATCTACACCTTCCTTATGCATGATAGCTACACCTTCACGTACGTCATCTGCACCATAGCAGTTAACCTTAGCTCTGTCACCATTTGAATAAGCAGTTCTAGATAATTCTTTAACCTCACCTGTGAAATAATCGAACTGAGTTTCAACATATGTGAAACCATTGATTCTTGAGATGATCTTAGCAGCATCTTTACCTAAACCATTTAAGATAACTCTTAAAGGATGCTTACGAACTTTGTTAGCGTTTAATGCGATCTTGATTGCACCTTCAGCAGCTGCGAATGATTCATGACCAGCTAAGAAAGCGAAACACTGAGTTTCTTCATCAAGAAGTCTTGAACCTAAGTTACCATGACCTAAACCTACTTTACGATCATCAGCAACTGATCCAGGGATACAGAATGACTGTAAACCAATACCGATTGTCTTAGCAGCATCAGCAGCCTTAACGTCACCTTTCTTGATTGCGATTGCAGCACCTACAGTGTAAGCCCAGCAAGCATTTTCGAAGCAGATAGGCTGAGTAGATTTAACGATGTTATAAACATCAATACCTTTATCATCACAGATCTTCTTAGCTTCTTCGATATCTTTGATACCATATTCGTTTAAAGTTTTATTGATCTGGTTGATTCTTCTTTCATAACCTTCAAATGTAATAGCCATTGTTCTACCTCCTAATTATTCCTTTCTTGGATCGATGTACTTAGCAGCATCAGCAAAACGTCCATAAGAACCTGTTGCTTTCTTAACAGCTTCATTAGCATCTTCTCCAGCTTTAATCATGTCCATCATTCTTCCAAGATTTACGAATTCGTAACCGATGATCTGGTCATCATTATCTAAAGCAACTCTAGTAATGTAACCTTCAGTCAATTCGAGGTAACGAGGACCTTTCTTCTTAGTAGCATAAGATGTACCTACCATTGATCTTAAACCTTTACCTAAGTCTTCAAGACCAGCACCTACTACTAAACCACCTTCTGAGAAAGCAGACTGAGAACGTCCATAAACGATCTGTAAGAATAATTCTCTCATTGCAGTGTTGATAGCATCACAAACTAAGTCAGTGTTTAATGCTTCAAGTAAAGTTCTACCAACTAAAGCTTCAGCTGCCATAGCTGCAGAATGAGTCATACCTGAACATCCGATAGTTTCGATAAGTGCTTCTTCAATGATACCTTCCTTAACATTTAAAGAAAGTTTACAAGCACCCTGCTGTGGAGCACACCATCCGATACCATGAGTGTAAGCAGAAATATCCTTGATTTCTTTAGAATAAACCCATTTGCCTTCTTCAGGAATTGGGGCACAACCATGATTGCCGCCCTGTTTAACGCAATACATTTCTTCAACTTCTTTTGAATAAATCATTTTTTTACTCCTTTCATTACTAAATGACTGTTGATTCAAGGTGAGGGTTATCACCTGTCAAAATTATATGACACCATCCTTTTAAAGTCAATGAAACTCAAGAAAACAGCATGCAAAAAGTAGTATAAAAAGGGCTTAAAATAACGAGTTTTAGGCTTTATCATGACTTGTGAAAAAATAAGCGTTTTCATTTTTTTGCTGTTTGAAAATTACAGTATGTAAATATGTTGTTTCAGTTCAAATAATATTCATACACTTAATTTAAGATTATAATGACAATGCCATGAAAGAAGGAATGACCAATGAAACATAAGAGAATGACAACAAAACAAAAGAGAATATTGAAGAATATATTAGTTGTTATGTTGCTTATTATCAGTTTTCCTAGCTATACACCCTCACAGGTGATTATAGAGAGTGATCATATTTTAATAAGTAATCACCTCCTATCTAGACCTATAGAATGTATCAGTTTTGATGGACTCACGTATACTGGTATGGATGGTAAAAAGTATAGTCATAAAAACTATGTAGGTGCACAGCCTCTTACAATCTCTAATACAATTACATTCAGTTCTTCCAAGACGCTCTATAGTGCACCATTTTCATACTATGCTACAAGACAGGTTATTCCTGCAGGAAGTTATCATGTTACAAAAGAAGCAGGACGCTATATGTATATAAAAGGAAAAGGGTGGGTCTCTTCTCAATATGTGAGTATAGATGTTAATAATTCTATAGAGAATACAACTGGGATACCACTCTATAGGGATTATATGATTCCTGAAACAAGTAGTCATCGCACGCATTATGCAATGAGACCACTGTATATCACAATTCATACAACAGATAATACAAATAAAGGAGCCGATGCTTTGAGTCATGCAAAGCTTCAATATACAGGTAATGTACGCTCTGCTTCCTGGCATTATACAGTGGATGACCATAGTATCTACCAATCATTACCTCTCAATCAACAGGCAGGACATGCAGGAGATGGTGTCATGCCAGGCAATAGTGCATCTATTGCGATAGAAATATGTGTAAACGATGATGGTAATCTCTATAGTGCAGAAAAGAATGCAGCTAAACTTGCAGCGGCATTATTAAAACAATATAACCTCAGTGTAGATCAACTCCGTATGCATCATGATTGGTCGGGTAAAGAGTGTCCTAGACCAATGATAGAAGGGCAGTCTGGATCAATGAATTGGGAGAGTTTCAAGAAACAGGTCTATAACTACATGCGTACAGTATGAAAAAAGGAAGCTCACGCTTCCTTTTTAAATGCCTATTCAATCATGATAGGTTTCTTTTCTTCAATCTTTTCAGGTTCAGTCTTAGGGAAAGCAATCATTAATTCACCATTCTCAAACTTAGCAGTGAAGTCTTCTTCTTTATAACCCTCACCAACATAGAACTTTCTTGAACAGCTACCTGTATAACGTTCACATCTGATAACCTTACCGTTCTTATCTTTCTCTTCCTTCTCCTGATTAGTATTTGCAGAAACTGTTAAGTAACCATCAGTCAAGTCTAGAGAAATATCTTCTTTCTTATATCCAGGAAGCGCAATATTCATTTCATAGTTGTTGTCTACTTCCTTGATATCACACTGCATTGCATTAGTTGATGGACTCATCCATCCATCATCAAACATATCATCAAACACATCATAGAAACCAGGTAAAAATCTCATAAATAACATCTCCTTTATCAAATTTAAACATGGGATTCTTCGTCTCGTGTTATGAACTATTCAATCATAATAGGTTTCTTTTCTTCAATCTTTTCAGGTTCAGTCTTAGGAAAAGCAATCATCAATTCACCATTCTCAAACTTAGCAGTGAAGTCTTCTTCTTTATAACCCTCACCAACATAGAACTTTCTTGAACAGCTACCTGTATAACGTTCACATCTGATAACCTTACCGTTCTTATCTTTCTCTTCCTTCTCCTGATTAGTATTTGCAGAAACTGTTAAGTAACCATCAGTCAAGTCTAGAGAAATATCTTCTTTCTTATATCCAGGAAGCGCAATATTCATTTCATAGTTGTTGTCTACTTCCTTGATATCACACTGCATTGCATTAGTTGATGGACTCATCCATCCATCATCAAACATATCATCAAACACATCATAGAAACCAGGTAAAAATCTCATAAATAACATCTCCTTTATTAAATTTTAACATGGGATCATAGATCTCGTGTTATTAGTAGATTGTAATTGATTTCTTTTCAACTCTCTTTGGAACTTCCTTAGGAACTGAAATCATTAATTCACCATTATCAAACTTAGCTCTGATATCTTCTTCAGTAAATCCTTCACCTACATAGAAACTTCTAGAACAGTTACCACTATATCTTTCACGTCTTATAATACGTCCGTCTGTTTCTTCTTTCTTAGCAGATGCTGATACTTTTAAGTAGCCTTCCTTAAGCTCCAAAGCAATATCTTCTTTCTTATATCCTGGAAGAGCGATATTCATAACATATGTATTTTCTGTTTCACGAATATCACATAACATTGTATTTGCTTTTGTAGTATTGACTCCTGAATCAAATAAATCATCAAACACATCACTAAAACTTGGATAATATCTCATATTTGTTCGCCTCTCTCAACGTTTTTTCTTTTTTCTAGTAATCTCTCTATCGATTACAACTACTATTATAGTCACTCTTTTAGCAAAGTCAACACTTGAGTGCTAAAAATTAGCACTTTCTTTTGTAAAGTGCTAAAAAGATAAGAACCTGCCTATTTGGCAGGTTCTAAGTCAATCGCTTTTAATTGATAAGCAGTCATATCAATTTCTTTATTACTTATAATTTCAATAGTATCTGAATTGTTGTAAATACGTGTAGTAAAGGCATAAGCACCATCATTGATGAATAGCTCTAAAGAAGATGTGTCGCTAAACAAAGTCATATTATTCATTTCAGGAATTTTAATATGCTTCACACCACGACCTGAACCGCTCTTATTCATATCGATAGTGAGAAGACCATCTTTATAATTCATATTCACACCTCTTAAATGAAGTTTGAATGACTGATGGAGGTCAGTTATATGGCATTCAAAACAAGACGTATTCATTGTAAGAGATGTTCCCTGTACTTCTTTCTTCTCTTCTCTTAAAGACTTATATTCTTCAATAGGGAACTGATAGAGTCTACCTTCGTGCTCAGTAATCTCTCTAAAGAGAGTGAAGGCATGCTGACGTCCTTCTTCTACAGTAGGATTTGTATAATCAATATCAGGAAGTCCCATCCAACCTGCCATGATCATACGACCTTTTTCATCTTTGAAGAACTGCTGGGCATAGATATCAAACCCATGATCAAACTCGATAAAGTCCTCTAAAACGCAATCCTTCTCTAAATCTGTTGTAAGAGGAAAGTATCCATTCTGATAAATAGCTTCATAATCATAGTTATGGCTTTCTAGTCCCTGAGGACAACAGAATAAGAACTTCTTCTTTTCAAAACTTATATAATTCGGACATTCCCACATATAACCAAAAGGTTTATGGTAGTCAACAGTCTTCATGTAATCCCACTTCTTTAAATCTTTTGATGAATATAAAATCACACAGCCATGTGAATCAAGGGTTCTTGCTCCTAGAACCATATAATACATACCATCATTTTCATAAACGAAGGGATCTCTTACATGACAAGACATGTTTTGAGGATAATCCTTGTTGTAAAGCACAACTTCCTTATGATCTAATACAAGCCCATCTTGTGAATCAACCATCATCACATTATGTTCTCTACCTGCATTAATATAATCATAATCGCCAGGCAGCTTTACATTACCAGTATAGAAATAACGTAACAATCCATGATCATTGAAGCAGCACCCAGAATAAGCACCACCCTGATCATGAGGATGATCAGGAGAGAGGGCAATCCCCTCATCCTGATAGTGAAGGAAATCTTTAGTAGTGAATTGTTTCCAGTATTTCAATCCACCTTCAGGTTCGTAAGAATACTGATAATAGATATGATATACTCCATCTTTTTCTACGAGCCCATTAGGATCGTTCATCCATCCAGATACAGGTTCTAGATGATACTTTAGTTTATACATTTCCTTCATAAAAATCTCCTTATGCAGCCTTAACTTCTACAACTGGATTCGCTATTTCTACAACATCTGTTTTTGCATCAACAGCACCACTCTTAATTAAGTTTACTGCTTTACCATTTGTAATAACTACTGCAGTCGCAGTTTCTTTACCAGCTGCTTCAATAGCCTTTAAATCAACATCAACGAGTAGCTGACCCTTCTTTACTTTGTCACCTTTTTTAACGTGCATAGTGAAAGGTTCACCATTTAATTCAACAGTATCTAAACCAATATGTACAAGAATTTCTGTACCATCATTTGTCATTAAACCAAAAGCATGCTTAGTAGGGAAAGTCATAGTCACTTCAGCATTCGCTGGTGCATAGAATTTACCATCTTCTGGGAAGACTACGAAACCATCACCCATAGCTTTAGAAGCGAATGTTGGATCAGGACATTCAGTAATAGGAGCGACATTACCTTTCATAGGTGCAGCTAAGTTTTCGTTTTCAGCAGGAGTTTTACCTTCTACATTTCTCTTGTGTAGGATACAAGTGACAATGAATGCCACTACGATTGCAAGAACCATACCAATACCATAGTTACCCCAGCTTTCTGGTGGAATAGAAATGAAACCAGGAATACCAGCAGTACCTACAGCACTTGCAAGAGTCTTAGTACCTGCAATCCAAGCTGAACCAACAGCAGAACCACAGATAGCACCAATGAATGGATATTTAAGTTTTAAGTTAACACCGAACATTGCAGGTTCAGTAATACCAAGTAATGCTGAAATACCAGATGCACTACATAGTGATTTCTGTTTAGCATCTTTAGATAAGAAGAATACAGCTAATACTGCAGCACCCTGAGCCACGTTACTCATTGTTGCGATAGGGAAGATGAATGTTCTATGTGCTGCACTTGCAAGCAACTGTGTTTCGATTGCGATAAAGCTCTGATGCATACCAGTAATAACGATAGGTGCATATAAGAAACCAAAGATTGCACCACCAACAGGGCCTAATGAGAAATATAACCATTGTAATCCATCTGCAAGTACATTACCTGCTTCTCTTAATACAGGACCAACAGCTAAGAATGTAATAAATCCAGTAATTAATACTGATAATAATGGTGTCGTTAAGTTATCTAACCAAGAAGGTGTGATCTTATGTAACTTAGTTTCTAACTTTGCAATTACCCAAGATGTAAATAAGATAGGAAGAACTGTTCCTTGATAACCTACTGCAGCAACTTTTAAACCAAATAGGTTCCAGAAAGGTGTTGCTACTTTACCATAGTTGTAACAGTTTAATAAATCAGGATGTACCATGATCATACCCATGACAGCACCTAAATAAGGGTTACCACCAAATTTCTTAGTAGCACTAAATCCAACGAGAATTGGAAGGAATGTGAATGCTGCATTAGAGAATAAGTTGATGATTGTCGCAAAGTCTTTCCACATTGGATAAGCTTCAATCAAACTCTTATTCGCAAAGAATAATCCCTGTGCAGTTAATACGTTATTGATTCCCATCAATAAACCACCCGCAACGATGGCTGGAACGATAGGTACGAAAATATCACTTAGTGTCTTAACAGCGCGGCTGATTGGATTTCCCTTCTTTTCTACAATCTCTTCATCAGCCTGATCTTGAGAGTCCATACCTAATTCTTTTAATACTTCATCTGTGACAAGGTTCACAGTACCACTTCCGAAGATGATCTGGAACTGTTCCTGGACAAGGAATGTTCCCTTAACTCCATCTACAGATTCTAAAGCTTTTTCATCTGCCAATGATGGATCCTTCAACATCAATCTTAAACGAGTAGCACAATGAAATGCCTTTTTGATGTTCTTAGGTCCACCAACAAGGGAGATGACTTCTTTTGCTACTTTATTGTAGTCCATTGAAATTTCCTCCTTTATCGGTGTGTTACCGATTCCACATCTGTATCATATATCAAGGACAAACACTTGTCAATAAAAATGTGGAACCGATACCACTTTTTTTATAAAAAAAGCATCAGATACTTCTGACGCTTTCTCCTTCTATAAATGTGAAGTCAATAAGTGTAGCACGTTCGACCTCTTTTTCTTCAATCATATCAAGAATAATTTGTCCAGCCATCTGACCAGCATGGGCATAATGGAACTTAATAGTTGTAAGGGCAGGGGACATTACAGTAGAAGTCCAATAACCACCAAATCCAGTCACTGAAACATCCTCAGGAATACGTAAACCGTGATCTTTTAGAACCTTCATACATCCCATCGCAATCGTATCTGTTGCACAGATAATAGCAGTAGGGCATGTATGATTCTTTAAGTAATCATTGAGTTTATTCATAGTCTTTTCCACAGAGAAGTCTGTTTCTAGAAAATGAGGATGCACATCCTGTAAGCCATCATAAACACCCTGTCTACGAATTACTCCTACAGCCACATCTTTTCTGCTTACTCCTGCATATACAACATTCTTATGACCATTATTATAAATATACTCACCTATCTTATAACCTGCTTCATAATCGTTATTAATAACACTTACACCATCATCATAGGCCTGCGCCATAAAGACAATAGGAATGGAACTCTTAGAGGCAATATCTCTATGTGCCATTGTGATAGATGTTGCAAGCAGGACAATTCCATCCACTCTTAATTGCATAAGTTTAGTAATAGATTTGATTTCGTCGAGTTCATCATGATTTGTATTAATGATAATTGTCGTATAATGATGCTTCTTTAAGAACTGATCAATGTTCATCATCATACGACTAGAAGCATATGAAGTAAGAGTAGGGCATACAATACCCACAGTATGTGTCTTGTTGGCTTTTAAATTCGCAGCAAGCACATTAGGCTCATAATCATACTCTTTTACAATCTTCTCTATCTTCTGACGTGTTTCTTCTTTTACATAGCCACCATTAAAATAACGAGAAACAGTTGTCTTAGAAACACCTGCAACTTTCGCAATATCGGCCATAGTCATCTTCTTCATGTTAATCCTCGCTAAATAAACTCATGATTTCTTCACCACTCATAGTTGTAATAGAACCACTATTACCTTCTACAAAACGGTCAGCTAAATCCTTCTTTGCGGCCTGCAATGTCTGAATCTTTTCTTCAATAGAATCAGCCATAATCAATTTATATACAAATACCTTATTCTTCTGTCCAATACGATACGCTCTATCAGTTGCCTGATTTTGTGCAGACATATTCCACCAAGGGTCAAAATGAACAACACCTTCTGCAGCAGTCAAGTTTAAACCAGTACCTCCAGCCTTCAAACTAATTAAGAAGACTGTTGTATCATCGTTTTGATAAGCATCCACTAATCCTTTACGTTTCTCTTTTTCTGTATCACCAGTCAACATATAATAAGATGTCTTACTCTTATCTAATTCTTTCGCAAGAAGATTCAATAAACTCTTAAATGACGAGAATACAATAATCTTCTTATTATTATCCTTATATGTCTGAATAATATTCAAGCAGGCTTCCATCTTAGAAGACTTATGTTTTATATCATCAAATACAATACGAGGCTCACAGCAGATCTGTCTTAACTTAGTCAACATGGCAAGAATCTGAATACGATCCTTAGACCCATCTAAAGTCTTTAATAACTGATTGGCCTGTGCTAAATGTGCTAAATAGAGCTTTTTTTCATCTTCACTGAAGTCTACAAGTACAGTATTTTCAATCTTATCAGGTAAATCCTTTAATACTTCATTCTTCGTACGTCTTAATACAAAAGGTGAAATCATCTTCTGTAATTGTGTCTGAACCTCTTCATCATGATCCTTGACAATAGGTGCTTCATAATGAGACTTAAAATAACGATAGTTATATAAATAGTCTTTATTTAAGAAGTCAAAGATGGACCATAACTCAGCAAGTGAGTTTTCAATAGGTGTACCAGTTAACGCAAAACGCTGTTTACCTTCTAATGACTTAACTGCAATCGCATTCTTAGTTTTCTGATTCTTAATATACTGCGCTTCATCTAAGACAATAAAATCAAATGTGATACCTTTATATTGTTCATAATCCTTACGAATATAGTCATAAGAAGTAATCATAACATCAAACTGATTATAGCTTTTAATAATCTCTTTACGTTCCTTCGCACTTCCCATAACACAAGTCACCTTTAAATGAGAAGAGAACTTATTAAACTCATCTAACCAGTTTAAAATCAATGAAGCCGGGCAAATAATAATAGAAAAGTGATGTTCATTACTTTCTAATAAACTCATAATCTGAATCGTTTTACCTAGCCCCATATCATCTGCAAGAATACCACCAAAATGTAGATCATTCATAGTAGAAAGCCATTGGAAACCTTCCTTCTGATAATCTCTTAAAATAGGTACATAACGCTCATTTAAAGGATGTTCATGATGTGTATAGTTCTTTAAATGGTCTAATACATCCTTAAATGATTCTTCACGGTTGACCTGTACATATTCAAAACCTTGAGTGGCTAAGTCCATCTGATGAGCTCTATTCAGATTTAAGTCAATAGTACCATCTTCAGAAATATCTTTAGGTAGAATATGATACTGATCCATCATCTGACCTAACTCATCTAATTCATGTGTATCAATGTAAAGTAACTGACCATTCTTTAAACGATGATAACGTTTCTTCTTCTGATGAGTTGCTATAATATCAGCCAGTTCTTCTTTAGGAACATCTAAAGAATCCAGATTCATTTCTAATAAATTATGAGAAACCTTAATACCAACAGATAAGTTCATAGACTTCTTAGAACCAATAGCCTGTAAAGAATCAGATACATAAACATCTGTCAACTTATTCAAGTGATTTAAACCATCATGAATCATATCAATTGTTTCATCACGATGTGTATCAAAACGCATAGGTCCTGACATATCATCAGGATTATATTTCTCTAGGAAACTAATAATCAAATCTGCCTTTAAAGAATGAGGCACATCTTCTTTAAGAATATCATGCTTACCATCCTCATATGTTCCAATTAGGCTAACTAAAGCATATTCATCTTCATCTACATCTGCATAGATTTCTAAATGCGTTTCTTCCTTAATCTTATCTTCTAGACCTATATACTCAATATATTTCTTTGTAGGAGAAATAATATAACGTGTAAAGTTTTCTAACTGATCATGGGATACATAAAGACGCTGTAATGTATCAAATCGTTTCAATAACTCAACACTTACTCCCTGCTTATCAAAACGATAACGTGTAAAAGAATGTGTGGAAGGGCTATAATTATATAAGTTCTTCTTACCAATATAGTAAGGTGAGAGGTCTGTGTCCAATTCTAGAATTGTATCATGCTTATCCTTAGACACTGATACAACAGGATGTAATTCATCCTCTAAACGGGCAAAAGGATGCATTGCCTGAGGGATTTCTTCAAGTAAATCCCAGAAAGCATCGACATTATCATCATTGATGAATAAAGTGTTATTACTAGATAAATGTGAATGATAATATCTTAAAATAAATTGATAAATCTTCTTTGAAGGTTCATCAAGAATATCAGGATTATGCACAAAAGCGAGTGTCTTCCCATACGTATGATATTCATTATTTTGCATTTGTGTCACAAAATTAGGAATACTCTTTACAATATAATCTCTATTACGTCCAATCTTTAAAGTAATGCCAAACTGCCAGTCATCTGCAAATAGTCTTAAATGAACAGGTGTAGAATCAACAGGTGTAAACTGATTCACTAATTGTTTTTTTATATAATCAGTCAGTTCATTGGTTTCCTTTTCTCTTTCTTTACGTCTATATTCCTGCATACGCTGTTCCCATAAAAGACGTTCTCTCATAGCACTTTTCTTTTCTTCCTGTGCACGCTTTTGTAAATCAACAGCATAACGATAAGGGAATGTATTAGGAGATAACTCCTGAACCTTTAAGATAAGGGCGCCTATATGACCACAGGCTGTATATTCATCGGCATAAATACAATTACAGTCTGTAGAAACTATTTTAGAATTGGGATTTACAAGAACACGAGGAAGATAGATATTACCATTAATCATAACCTTACCAGAAATATGATAATAACCACGATTATCAGTTGTAATAGAAACATTCACAACATAATCTCTTCGATAATATTCTCGTGCAATATCACGGTTACGTGCTCTAGATACAACACGTTCAAATTCATTGTCAGTGATAAATAACATAGCAATTCCTCCTAATCTAACTAATTATATCATAAGAAGGAACACAAAAAAACTGGAATAAAATTTATTCCAGTTCAACAGGCTCCTGTTGTAGAGTTAAACCATATTTCTTTTCAATAATAGAAACGATTTCTTCTCTAGCCTGTTTTAAGTGTGCATAACTTTGTGCACTTTCATTAATTAAGATCAGTGCAGCTTTCTCAGATACACGCATGCCATGGAAAACCATTCCCTTTAATCCAGCATGGTCTATCAACCATCCAGAAGGGACTTTATTTCCTTCCCATACCGGTACATTCATACCTCTTAAACGATCAGCTTCAGCATCATCTAAATAAACATTCTTAAAGAATGATCCAGAACTTGCCATTTCTTCAGGTTTAGGAAGCTTCGACCAGCGTATTTCAGTCACCATCTCTCTAATAGATTTAGGAGAAAAATCAGTAATCTGATGTTCTTCTACATAATTCTGTAAAGAAGTATAGAAAGGAGGAGTAAGTGTATCATGACTTAAGTGAATAGTCATAGAGATAATCAAATAACGTCCTGCATCTTCACCATGATTGAAGATACTTGATCTATAGCCTAGCTTCATATCTTCTTTCTTAATAGTGACATACTTTTCTTCCTTTAAATCATAAGCAAGAACAGAGTCTAATACCTGTACAATTTCCTGACCATAGGCACCTACATTCTGTACAGGTGCAGCACCTACTGTACCAGGAATAGCACTCAATGCTTCAATACCAGATAAATTTTTTTCTGTAGTAAAAGCAACAAGATCATCAAGTAGTTCTCCACCCATTGCAACAACTGTCAATTCATCAATAGAACGTATACCCTTAATACGGTTTAAAAGAATAACCCCCTTGAAACCTTCATCTTTTCCAATTACATTACTTCCTGTTCCTAAAATAAATACAGGAAGCTGACGTTCTTTTGCAAATAAGTAAGCTTTTTCTACATCTTCTACGGTCTCTAATTCAATCACATAACGCGCTAGACCGCCTAGGCGCATTGTAGTGAGTTCCTTGATTTCTACATTCTCATTTATTTTCATAAAGTGCATTATAACATAGTTTTTTCAAAAGTGTGCATTAATGATGGAACAATCTCTGATGTGTGAATGCAAGAACCATATCATACTTATCACATGTATCAATAACATGGTCGTCACGAATAGAACCACCAGGTTCACCCACATACTTCACACCACTCTTATGGGCACGTTCAATATTATCTCCAAATGGGAAGAATGCATCACTACCTAGTACAACATCTGTATTCTTCTTTAACCATTCTTTCTTTTCTTCTCTTGTAAATACTTCTGGTTTTACCTTGAAATAGTTCTGCCATACATCCTCACCAAGTACATCTTCATAATCATCTGATATATATGCATCAATTGTATTATCCTTTTCAGCACGTTTTAAACCATCTGCAAACTGTAAACCTAATACCTTAGGATGCTGACGTAAGAACCAGACATCTGCCTTATTACCAGCAAGTCTTGTACAATGGATACGAGACTGCTGGCCAGCTCCAATACCAATAGCCTGACCATTCTTGACATAACATACAGAATTAGACTGTGTATACTTTAATGTAATCATAGAAAGGATTAAGTCATGTAATGCATGTTCAGGGATATCTTTGTTTTTAGATACAACATCTTTAAACATCTCTTCATTAATCACGCAGTTATTTCTACCTTGCTGGAATGTAATACCAAATACCTGTTTGATTTCTACTGGATTAGGTACATAGTGAGGATCCATCTGTAATACGCAATAAGTGCCTCTTCTTTTCTTCTTAAGTATTTCTAAAGCTTCTTTTGTATAACCAGGCGCAATAATACCATCACTTACTTCACGATTAATAAGTTTAGCAGTCACTTCATCACATACATCAGAAAGAGCACAGAAATCACCATATGAACTCATACGGTCACTACCTCTTGCCTTAATATATGCATTAGCAATTGGACTTAACTCTTCAGCACTTTCCTTTACAAAATACATCTGTCTTTCTACTTCAGTTAAAGGTGTCCCAATAGCTACACCGGCAGGAGATACATGCTTAAAACTTGCTGCACAGCTCATATGAGTTGCTTCCTTTAATTCCTTCACTAACTGCCAGCTATTAAAAGCATCTAATAAGTTGATATAACCAGGTTTACCATTTAAGACAGTAAAAGGAAGTTCTCCTTCTTCCATAAACACCTTAGCAGGTTTCTGATTAGGGTTACAGCCATACTTTAATTCTAATTCTTTCATAGATTCCTCCAAAAAAAGAAGCCGACACATATTCCAGGCTTCTTTGCCCAGACGGTCGGCTTCTTCATTTTGATTTATTATACTCCCTGTGGTCAATTCCACTTCCGTCAGTCATATAACTAATGTTATTATAGTAAAAAGAGTTGTATAAAACAAGCAGAAAACCCCACCTCAATATAAAAATAGTGTGGGGTGAATGCTTTTAATGCATCTAATTGAGAAATTCTGGAGTAAGAAATCGTATAATACATATAGGAAACTTCTTTTCCTAAATCTACAGAAAGGAGATTATATATCTTACAGTCAAGCA
>OGDF01001713.1_pt1 | contig 31705 bp, 40 predicted proteins | sample 1570141 | NCBI WGS metagenome assembly OGDF01 (sample SAMEA4370581, study PRJEB24528) | human gut metagenome | reverse complement strand
ACTTAATAATAATTTATCACTGTCACTATCCCGTTAGCTTAACTTAATGACATTGGGTTGTATTCTAATTCTTTGTTTGTTGGCATTTCCAAGTGATTGGTCATGCTTTCCCATTCTTTGTACAAACCACATTTATAAAAATCAAGGCAATCTAAAAAAACAAGTACTCGGTATGGCCTTATATATTTCTATGTATGTAATGGTCTATTGTTTATGTATTGATGTAGTTTATGGTTTGTTGCAGTTCGGAATTGTTTTAGTATATCCGATTATGTCTTTATATGATGGAACAAGAGGAAAGAGTACATTTATGAAATGGTTTTTTTATTGGTTCTATGTGGGACATTTAGTTTTATGTGGATTGATTCGTGTAATGATGTAGAGGGAAAATGAAAATATTAATTTTTGGGATGTGTAACATTGGAAAGAGCACTGTTGGTGAGTTCTTGGCAAGGAAAATAGGTTACGACTTTATCGATATGGATGCGAAAATCAAAGAAAAGTATGGAACAATGCTTGGTTTTCAAGATGAATATAATGATCAATATGAACGTGATGAATTGCGTGCAGAAATGATTTCATCTTGGATCAAAGAAAATGAAAATGTAGTCATTGCCCTAAGTCCTATTGCGTATTTAGATGCATATGAAGATTTCTTTGAAGATTCAGATATTATTTGTTTCGACTTAACAGATCGAACTGAAAATGTTTTTAAACGCTTGGAATTTACGGATGATAATGACAATCTTTTGCACATCCTCAATCGTATCTAAATAAGCATAAGGCATATTATATGCGAGAAATACAGGCGGATTTTGATTATTTCCATACTTTATATGCATCCAAAATGGATTCGATTTCAATGGATGGTAAAAGTTTAGATGGAATTGTTGAGGATATATGCAAGAAATATAAATTAGTCTAAGATTGTGATATAATCAATGGGCAAGTAAAAACATACATGACAGGGGTGCAAATGCTGAGAAAAACCCTTATTACCTGATCTGGTTAATTCTAGCGTAGGGAGTCATATCGATTGATGGTGGCACTCTAGGGTGCCTTTTTTATTTGGAAAGGAGCTAGTGAATGAAGAAAAATCGTAGAATTGTCATGCCGTTGCTTGTGTTTATTCTAGTGATTGGTGGCTGGGAATTATATGTGCGTGTATTTGATATTTCACTTTATATTTTGCCAAGTCCATCAAAAATTATCAGTGCACTTATTGAGAATTTTGATATTCTAATGCAACATTCGCTTGTTACGTTGCAAGAATCAATCTTAGGATTGTTGATTAGTACTTTCTTTGCGATACTTATTTCAATTTGTATGGATCTATCCAAAACATTTAAGACAAGTGTTTATCCATATTTGATTGTGACACAAACCGTTCCTGTTATGGTTTTAGGGCCTTTGTTTTCAATTTGGTTTGGATTTGATTTGTTGCCCAAAGTGTTAATTGTCATATTTATGTGTTTTTTTCCGATTGCGATATCCTTTACGGATGCCTTGTCACAAGTGAATGAAAAAGAAATCAATTTATTAAAAAGTTTTGGTGCCAATCTATTTCAAATCTATAAAATTGTTAAGATTCCATCGGGTGCCATTGGCTTATTTTCAGGATTAAAGGTAGCGGCTACCTATTGTGTGGGCGGAGCTATTGTAGGTGAATGGCTTTCAAGTAGAGCAGGACTTGGTTATTACATGCTTCGTGTAAAAAACGGATATATGTTAGATAAAGTCTTTGCGTGTGTATTGATGATTATATTTTGGAGCATTCTATTGAATTTAGGAGTGACTCTATTGGAAAAAATATTATTTCCACATTTACGAAAAGGAGAAAGAAAATGAAAATTTTAAAGGCTATGTGTGCAGCTGCTGTTGCGTTAAGTTTAGTTGGCTGTGCTCAAACATCGAATTCTGATAAAGAATTAACAAAGGTTACATTGATGTTGGATTATACGCCAAATACAAACCATACTGGTTTCTATGTAGCTAAAAACAAAGGATATTATAAAGAGGCTGGTTTAGATGTAGATATTATTGAGCCAGGTGATAATGCGACAACTTCAATGGTTGCGGCTGGAAAAGCTGATTTTGGAATCTCTTACCAAGAAGATGTTACGTATGCCCTAACAAGTGAAGATCCACTTCCAATTAAAACAATTGCGACAATTATCCAACACAACACTTCAGGATTTGTTTCTTTAAAGAGTGCAAACATCAATTCTGTAAAGGATTTTGAAGGAAAAACATATGCAGGATGGGGAGCACCAAGTGAAGAAGCTGTCATTAAAGCGGTTATGAATGAAGCGGGTGCTGATTTTAGTAAGTTAAACATCGTAGGATCTGATGGGTCTGGTATTGCAGGACTTAGTGATGAAGTTGGTAAAAATAAAGTGAACCTTGGATGGGAATTCTATGGTTGGGCTATTATTAAAGCACTACAAGATGGATATGATTTAAACTATATGCCATTAGCTGATTTAGATAATCGTTTGGATTACTATACTCCGGTTATTATCACCAACAAAAAGATGATTAAAAAGAATTCAGATACAGTTAAAAAATTTATGGAAGCTACTAAAAAAGGATATGAATATGCGATTGATCATCCAAGTAAAGCAGCTGAAATCTTACATGAGGATGCATTGTCAGATACAGATTTGAAATTCCTTAAAGAAAGTCAAAAATATTTAAGTAGTCAATATGCCAAAGATGCAGATTCATGGGGTGTTATGAAAGATTCTGTATGGGATAATTATACAGATTTTATGTATGAAACAGGATTGATCAGTCAAAAGATTGATGCGAAAGATCAATATACTAACGAGTTTGTAAAATAATGAAGCTATATGTTGAAAAGCTAAATCTTGAATTTTCAGGAAAAGAAATATTAAACGATATTTCTTTTTCTATTCAAGAAGGTGAATTTGTTTCCATTCTAGGGCCAAGTGGATGTGGAAAATCCACCATTCTAAATGTATTGGCAGGATTAATTGAAGATTATTCTGGCTCTGTATTTGTGGATGATGAACCAATTACAGGTATTAGTAGTCATTTTGCATATATGCCACAAAGTGACTTATTACTTGAATGGAGAACGATTTTAGATAATGTTTGTTTGTATGGCGAAATTAATCATGATAAATCAATAAGACAAAGAGCTTTAAAAGAATTTGAAACATTTGGTATTTCTGGTTATGAAAACGCATATCCATCGAGTCTTTCAGGAGGAATGCGCCAAAGAGCTGCCTTTTTGAGAACTTCTTTGTGTAAAGCGGATATTCTTTTATTAGATGAACCATTTGGAGCGTTGGACGTTATTACTCGAAATGATATGCAAGATTGGTTGTTACAATTAAGAAAGAATTATAATCGTACTACTTTATTAGTTACACATGATATTGATGAAGCTTTATATTTATCGGATCGTATTTTGATTTTATCGAATAAGCCAAGTCATATCTTGCAGGAAATAGACTTATCTAAAGAAAAGAAATCGAGGGATTGGTTATTTTCACAAAGTGATTTGAAGAAACAAGTTTATGAATTGTTGAAGGGTGAAAATCATGCATGATGCACATTATCATTATTCAAAAGAAATAAATGCGCTACAGAATGAATATGGAATTTCTGGTATTTGTAACGTCGCAAATGAAAAAGAATTTGAACTTGTCCATCAAAAGCAGTTGTTCTATTCTTGTGGAATACATCCTTGGAATGCAAGTTTAGATACATTTGAATCCATGCTTCCTTTGTTAAAAAAGGCACCTATCATTGGCGAAATCGGCATGGATAGTGTATGGTGTGATTTGGATTTAAATATTCAAAAAGAAGTGTTTGAAAAACAGCTTAAGCTTGCACATGCTTTAAATAAACCGGTTATTCTTCATACGAAGGGTCAGGAAAAAACAATACTTGAATTGATTCGTAAATATCCAAATACATATGTTGTACATTGGTATGGATGTATGGATTATGTCAAAGAATATGATGAAGTGGTATCTTATTTCACGATTGGTCCTTCAATTGGAAAAGAAGAGGAAGTAACGCATTTAGTAGAACAAGTATCTATGGATAAATTACTTATGGAATCCGATGGTATTGAAGCTGTGAAATGGGCTATTGATAGTGACGATTATATTGCTGCTTTAAAAAATGAAATTACTATGGTGGCTTCGTTAAAGAATCAATCGTATTCTGAAGTTGAAAGAATTTTGGATCAAAACTTTTCAAAGTTAAAAAAAAATAGGAGAATTTCTTCTCCTATGCAAGACAGTCATTGAACTGTCTTTTTATTTGTTCTTCATTCATATTCTTTCCAATAAAGACTAATTGATTGATTCGATCTCCATACTCTTCATCCCAGTTTTGAGCTAGTTGAGGATTGGCTTTTAATAAATCCATTTGATCTTGTTTTGGAGCTGACGCAATCCATAATGAGTCTTCTGTAAGTGAATTTAATTTACCAGCTTGTTCAAATAAGTAGGCAGAATCAGGTTGGTTATCAAACCATACGTAGCCTTTGGTGCGAATCACATTCGGATAGTTATTTAATAGATTTGTGAATTTCTTTAAATCCAATGGTTTTCTTGTTTGCCACACAAAAGTAGAAATTCCATATTCCAAAGCTTCACCTTCGTGATTGTGATGATGGTGTTCGTGTTCTTCGATTTCGTGAATCCAACCAATGTTGTTTTGTGCTTTTTCATAATCAAAGTTATGTGTGTTTAAAAGCTCTTCTAAATTAACTTGGCCAAAGCTAGCCTCAATGATTCCGGCATCTTTACATAGTTTATGAATGACTGCCTTGATTTCATTTTTCTCATTTTCGTTGACGGTTTCTGCTTTGTTTAAGATAACGGTATTACAGAATTCGAGTTGCTGCATCAATAAAGAGTCTAAAGAATCTTCATCTTCACAAGGTTCTAATAAGTGTTTACCACAATTGAATTCATTTGACAATCTTGCAGCATCGGCAACGCAGATGATGTTGTCTAAGTGGAATAGTTCTGGTAATCCTCTAGAATATAGTGTTTCATTGGCGTAAGTAATGGTTTGCGCAATGGGGATTGGCTCGCAAATACCACTCGCTTCAATGATGATGTAATCAAATTTATTGGATGAGGCTAAGGCTGAGAGTTGTTGTAAAAGATCTAGTTTTAGTGTGCAACAAATACATCCATTGGTAAGACCTACAACGTCTGTGTCTTCTTTTTGAATTTGTGCATTTTTATCAATTAGTTTTTGATCAACATTGATTTCACCAATATCATTGACAATAATCGCAACTTTATATCCTTCTTGATTTTTTAGAATGTGATTTAATAAAGTGGTTTTGCCAGCTCCTAAATAGCCAGTTAATAATAAAATAGGTATCGATTTTCTTTTCATTTTTAAAACCTCCTTTACTTATTGTATAATATCTGCGATAAAAAGGAGTAAATTTTTTTATGACAATTTTATATACATCTTTCCATATATTGGATTTAGACAATGATACACTACAAAGAAAAGAGATGCCTGAAGAATTCCAAGGTTTTGTGAAGGAATATATTGAGTATGCGAACTCAAATGAGAAAAATAAAATGTATACCATTCATGATGAACAAACACAAGTTGTTTCGTGTATTCGTCAAATGGCATTGAATCAAGAAAAATGTGAAGTTCTTACAGATAGTATTGCAGATAAGCTTTTGATGAGTGAAAAACTTGCACAAGCAAAAATCTATCGCATGGGTTCTAATGTGAAAAAGGGAAGTTTAATTCAGGCTTTGGTACAAAATAGTAGTGATGAACTTTTATTTGTGGTTGCTAAAGTGGAACATTCAAAATGGTATGATGGAAGTGATTTATCAAAGAAGTATGGATTTTCAGGAGATAAGAAATCATTGTGGAAATCAGCTGTATTTTCAATGTATGAAATTAATTCGCATATAGTATTTAAAGATGTTAAGGCATATTCAGATACTATGGCAAAATATTGGACGGTTTCATTCTTGGAGTTAGATGAAGCTAGGGATGATGCCAAAAATACATATTCCGCATTTAAGGCCGTGGATAATGAATTGAAGAGCGCTGTAGAACCTGTTTCTAAAAAGGATTATGTAAAGTTATCTAGTGAATTGCAGAATGTGATGAATACACCACAGCAGTTAAACTACAATCAATGTATTGATAATTTAATTGATTCGTATTCTTTTAGTGAAGAAGAAATTGAGAAAGATGTTATTAAAGATTGTTTACTAGCGCTTCCTGAACGTAAAAATTTTGATACAGAATTTAAAGTTGTTCCCGAAAGCTTGAATAATAAACGTACAAAAAAATTCCAGATATCTCAAGGTATTGAATTAACGATTCGTTCGGATGCCATGGAATATCCAGATAAGATTGTATCGACTGTAGTGGATGGAAAGCGTGTCATTCAAATTGTTTGTGAGGATGATGATACGTATGATGCGTTTGCTTAAAATAAACTGAAAAATTTTTGTTTGTATAAATACGAAAATAGTGGTTTAATTAGTACATTATTTAAAGGGGGTATTTCAAATGAAAAATAAGAATACATTAACAATTCTATTATACGTTTTTGCCGTTTTATCGTTAGCTTATACGTGTTATGCGGCAATCCAAGCATATAATACGTTTACTTCATATTACAGTACAAACTTAAGTGTAGTGAATTTGGTTTTGTACATGATTACGACGTGTTATGAAAGCATCTGCTTTAGTGTGCTTTTCTATGCGTTAGGCGTATTTAGTGAAATGTTTCATAAGAAGGAAGAAGAGAAATAGTTTTGCACTGTTTCTTTTTTCTTTAGCAAATGATTATGAAGAAAGATTTTAAAGTAGGGGCCAAGGCAGCAATCCAATTATTTTAGGATATATTCCTGTTGGAATAGCGTAGGGTATGTTGGCTAAAGCAACAGGATTAACATTTTTTAGAGCATTGAGCTTTTCCTTGTTTGTGTATACAGGAGCTGGACAAATGGCTGCTGTCACAATGTTAGCTCAGAATGTTGCTTATGTAATAATTATATTTACAGTCTTTATTAATAAATTATATATGTCTTTGACTATCTTTTTATACCTTATTAAATGTCCGCAAAGCCTTATTTTATCGGCTCTACGGGCATTTTTTCTTTTGTGGTAAACCTCACATATCTAGGTCTATCTTCTTATATTTTCGCTATCAAGCGTGGTTAAAATCGTGGTAAATACTTCTATGCGATTAGACGCTGAACCTCTGATTTTGCGGTATCTATGGACGCATGAGCATACCAGTTCATTGTGATACTGATATTTGAATGCCCCATGATATACTGTAAATCTTATGGATTCATGTTCTTGCTTGCCAGTCTTGTGCAGAATGTATGGTGTAGTGTATGTGGTGTGATATGTGGCAAAGGGTTTTCCTTATGGTGCTTGTTGTATTTCTTTACCATACGGACAAAAGGCATATTGTAATCAATCGCAACCTTGGGTTTTCCTTTTATACTATATCTTGATACATGGGTAAGACGTGCAAGTTCTCCTTGTGAAAGAGCGCTTGCAAGATGTTTGTTCTTCATTTCAAGTGCAAATTCTAAATTGTTCATTGTATTCCTCCAATCCTATAATAGCCTTGAAATACCTGTAAACCACTATTCAAAAGAATGTGAAGTTACTATCTTCTTAAAACTTCATATTACTCCTTGCAGCTTTGGGGTTGTATGATTTTTTACTTGTCTTTTGTGAAATAGTGCCCCCTGTTAGATAACGGAGGCACAGACAAGGCTCGCCAGCCGACAAAGCATTTCCGTCCTTTGACGGCAATCCGTCATGTCGTTTTTGCTCACGTACGCCAACAGTCCTGCAATGCTCTGTCGACAAGTCCTGTTTTACCCTTTTTAAACAAATTCCATTTCAACCGATATTCATATCTACGGGTTTAATCAGATAGGTATTTCTTTTTGAATGTTTTTGTATTTCATTCTATTGTGCCTATTCAATTACAAGAACATAGTGATTCCTATATGCTTAATGATCAATATCTATTTTTGTCTATATAAATCATATTAAGCATGATAGATTTATAATAGCAAAGGTATAACGAGATATGGAGGGGTATGCAATGAAAATAAGCCATTTAGGAAATAATATACAGACCATAAGAAAATTTAGAGGAATGAAACAACAGGAGCTTGCGGATAAAACCGGTATCAATATGCAGAGCCTTTCCAAGATTGAAAGAGGTTGAACTATCCTGCTTATGAAACGCTGGAAAAGATAATGGAAGTGCTGGACGTAACACCCAATGAATTGTTATCGGGGGAATGGAAATATGTTAATCAGTCTGAAAAAGAAGTCCGTCAGTTTTTGAGAGCAGAGGAACGATTAAATGCAGAATTGAAGCATGGACATTATGATAACTTCTTTGACAGCGAGGAAGAATGGCTGGAATATGAGTTAGAAAAGTTACGGGAATACATTACCGACTACATCAATGGAACAAGCATTGAAGCGTCCGACCTTTACCCAATCAAAGAATTTATCCAACATTTGAAATTCCAAAAACTGTTAAACCGCCATGATGATTTATACAGCATGGATATGTTTGGGAAAGCATTGAGGAACACAAGTATAGGATACCTTATCAAGTCGTGAAAATGATAAACCCGAATTCAAAAGAGGATATGGAACTGTTATCGAAATTACCGTGGATAACGGATAATTTTGATGATGAGGACGAATAATCTTTTTCCTCTTACGAAAAGATACAGTAAACAAAAAGCCTGATCAAGAGTGCATAACACCACCAATGGCGGCAAGCTCTTGACAGGGCTTTTTTTTGCTATGGCAGGTAATCATGGGAAGAAAGAATAACTGTTATCATTAACATTGATAGTCATAAATAAAGAATTTCATTACCGCTTGCTGTCCTTTGATGTTAAATATGTGTTCCTTTTCTAATCGTCTTTTCATTCCTTGATGTTCATAAAAACCATAATTACAGCTTGTATCTGTAAACAAATAAAATTCTTTCAGTTTTTCCTGCTTCATGTAATCGAGAGTTGACTGAAAGAGTATTTTACCAATTCCTTTTCCTCTACATGAAGAACTTACAGCAAATAAGGCAAGCTCTGCCGGATAAATTTTGTTGTTTTCATTCAATAATTGTTTATCTATTCCATTGACGTTACCAAAAATTTTTGAAACATTCCGACCCTCTTTTGAACTATATAAGGATAGTATTGATTTTATTTGTAACAGTCGATTTGAAAGAGGACATTTATGTTTAGAAATATTGTTAGCTAATATAATACCAACCACATTTCCATCAACTACCGCTACTCTTGAAAATGTATAGTTGGTTAAACAACTGCTTAAAAATACTCTTGCTAGTTTAATCGCTATTTTGGGACTGCTAAAATCATCATAATGCCATGTTTCCCTAATGATAGTTTCTAAAGCTTTAAAATCTTGTTTTTGATATTCACGTAATTTTATTTTCATTGTTCTTCTCCTTGTTTACATCATTCATATCATATATGATAAAGTATACAGTAACTGTAATGTAAATAAGGAGTTTTAAGAAAATGAGAAAAGAGATTAAAAAGCTGACAACTGCACAATTTGCAAAATTACACGAAGTAAACAAACGCACATTACATTATTATGATGAAATCGGGCTTTTCCGTCCACTTACAAAATCTGATAATGGCTATCGCTATTATGATATTTCACAAAGTATAGATTTTGAATATATCCGTATGTTGAAAGAATTAAATATGAGTATTGAGGAAATCGAAACATATCGAAAAAATCCTACACCTGCTGATTTCTTAAAAATTGTGAACGAAAAAGAACAAGAAGTTGATAAGCAAATTCAAAAGCTGAAAGATATTAAAACTGTAATGCAGAGCAAGAAAGAACAAATATTTTTTTGTGAAACTTTACAGGAACGGGAAATCAGAATTGAAGAATGTAAATCAGAAAGGCTTTTAGTCTATCCTTATGATTTCTCAGAAGATGATATAACACAAATTTTCTCTCGTTTGAAAGATATATGGGGAATAGAACAAATACGAATGGGAATGGGAAGCTTTATTTCGCTTGACAATGTATATAAGATGAACTTCGATAAATACGAGGGAATATACACGATTGCCTTAAACAAAAAATCTGTTCCGAATAGTTTTATAAAACCACAAGGAAAATATCTCTGTGGTTATCAAAAGGGTAAATGGGATAAATTACCAGCCTTATATCAACAGATGCTTGATTATGCTCATGGAAATAATCTACAACTTACTGACTATGCTTATGAAGTTGGCTTGAATGATTTTGTTATTTCTGATGAAGCTGATTATATTACAAAAATTATGATTAAGATTAATGAAAACTCTTGACTTTACAGTTCGTGTATAGTTTATACTCTTTTGTACCAAGATACAGGGGAGTGTATGATAATGAAAGCTTACAATAAAAAAAGGCTTAATTACAGATACTATATTTTGTGTAATAGGTGCTATTTCTTTGATAAAAAATTTGACGGTGCCCTCTGATTTAATGATTTTGCAAATCAGAAATATCGTTATTTCATTTCTTGCATTGTCAATTGGGTTAAATTCTTTAATCAGAGCGTTGTCTAAAAAATGCACAGAAGAAGATATATCCTCAAAAATAAATGTAAGAAACAGTATTGTCAAATTGAAAAGTCTATGTTCAGCGTTTGTCATTCTTCAAGCACTTATCTTCATCTGCGTAATATTGTCTATGATTGCATTCTATTTTACTGAAAATATTTTAACAGTAGCAATTCTGATTGTTTTAGGACTTTTATTATCTATTAGTTGGATAATCGAACTAATAACAACCATATATTATGAAAAGAAACAGCAAGGAGAGGAATTTTAATGATGATGAAATTATTACTACTGGCAGCAATTATTCTTGTAAAAATTTTATTATCAAAAGGTTTAGCATTAGTGCTTATTATATTGTCATTTATGTTCAAAGGTAAGCAATTATATAAATCAACACTTGAATGGAATGAATGTTTTTTTATCGCTGAATGATAATTTGGTATGGCTTAACCTTCAATTTGTTGATATAGGTACTTTCTAAACGATAGCGAACGGAAATAAACATTCTTTACGAATTTGGCGTATATAAAAATATACATGGATCTTTCTCAAACGTTTCATGATCAAGCGTAACATTTCTTGTGAATCCATTCCAAGATATTGGCGTTGCAGGGTGAACAAGGCGTTATATCGATTGATGTATTTACTAGATATACCTTTATAACACGTATATTGTGCCTGAATTTGTGAATGAAAAGAATTAACATTGTTTAGATGATTTACAGAGTCATAACTTTTATAGCTGACTAGAATTTTATTCTCGCATCTCTTTTCTTCGAGCACCTTCTGGTAACTAGCTAATCCATCTGTCCATACATAGCTTTTATCTTCAATACAGCGACTAAACTGTAACACATCGTCAATTCTTGGTTTAGCAACATTAAAAGAACGAGCAATGCAGTTTCCCGATCGCTGCACCGCTGTTAGGATACATATCTTTTCTTTTGACAAGCCTCTTTTTCTAGTGGGTGTTCCTCGTTTCTTCCCTGGATGACCCTCTATTTTTCGTCCTTTTCTGCAATGTGTTACATACGTTTCATCAACTTCAATCTCTTTCGTAAGCATGTATGGGATACTCCATAACTTCAATAAAATGAAGATATTTATGACGCATGCGAAAAGCAGTGGATTCATTTACATTTATTTTTGCGGCTGTTTTAAGAATAGAATTTCCGTTCTGTGTTTGAATGATTAGATCGTTCCATTTTGCTTGGATCTGGTGTGAATAAAATGTCAACTGACCATGATCACATACAAATCTTTTATTGCATGCATTGCACTTAAGCATCTGTTTCCCTGCTTTTGTCTTACCTGCCTTTACAAGAACTGGATGATAAGCACCACATTTAGGAAGTATTCAAAATGATAACTATCCATCTGCTTGTTTATTTCAATAAAATCATTGATCATCAAAGATACACGTTCTTTTTGATAAGAGCATAGTTTGTCCGCAACATTAGGAAGTAAGAAATTAGAGGAATTGATTGTGTTCATATAAGTGCCTACCTTTTAGATACTTAAAGTATACAAGCAATTTTGACATTATTTATGTCATAACAACAAATTGAAGGTTAAGCCAAAAAGTTATCTGTAATCGGAGTTGTTTTGGTAAGTGTGATATCTTGTGTAATATTATATATGTTTATACTTTCACGAAAATGTAAAATATTTACAACTATATTGTAAACAGTTGCAAATGATGATATAATTTCATTGGCTTCGAAAGGAAGTTTTAAGAAGGTTTGCGTCAATAGAAATCGTATTTTGCTCCTTCCTCAAGTTCACTAGTGATTTCGAAGTTGACGTAATAGATTAGGCCTGAGTGAATCCGGGCCTTTTTGTGTGTTAAAATGGTGTTGGTGATGGTATGGAACGAATTGAAAAACAGATGCAATTTATTTTGGAAATTGATAAAGAAAAACAAATCAAAAGAAAGACACTTCAAAGCAATGGGAAAGACTTTGAGGATGATGCTCAACATGCTTGGCATATGGCTATTATGACACTATTATTAAGTGAATATGCCAATGAAAAAGTTGATGTATTAAAAACAATTTCTATGTTGTTGATTCATGATCTTGTGGAAATTGATGCAGGGGATACCTATGCATATGATGATCAAGGCTTGAAAACGCAAAATGAAAGAGAGAATTTAGCAGCTAATCGCATTTTTAATTTATTGCCAGAAGATCAGGCAAAGAAAGTATTACATTTGTGAAATGAATTTGAAGAAAGAAGAACACCGGAAGCTAAGTTTGCCAGAGTGATGGATAATTTTCAGCCTGTTATGTTGAATGCTGCGACGGATGGAAGAATGTGGGTTGAAAATGGTGTGCATCTTGAAAAGATATTAAAGCGAAACGAAAAAACACATGAGGGTAGTGAAGTGTTGTGGAAGTATATGTATGAGCATTTCATTATTCCTAATGTTGAGAAGGGAAGAATTAAAGAGTAATTCTTCTTTTTTTGAGCATACTACTGTACAAAACAAAGTAGTGGTGATAAACTAGTAGTGAAAGAGGTGGTTTGATGAAAAAAGGATTCATTATAGTATTTATTCTTATTCTTGTTTGTATTGCAGGAGGTAGCTTTCTTGCGATTCATTTAATTACGAATACGAATGTGGACATTGGCGAAGTATCTGAAGAAATATCTATTGCGAAAGAACCTTTGAACCATGAACAAATCGAAGATTTTACTTCTGTCAATTTAGATTTGACAAGTATGGATGTTAAAATTGAGAAATCAAGTGAGAACGCGATTTCTTATCGTTTGCAGGATGCGAAGAAACAAAAACTGGATTATTCTGTTGATGATGGTGTTTTAACTGTAAAAGAAACAATTTCAGATAAACATTTTGTCGGTCACGATGATAATGAAGTGATTATTTATACGATAAATGATTCTTTAATTGTGAATGGCAATATTGTTGCAGGGGATGTTGAAACTCAAAACGTGGCATTAAAGGATTCTAGAGTGACAAGTGTGTCTGGTGATATTTCTATTGAGAATGGAAATTTAAATAATTGTACTTTTGTAACTACAAGTGGAGATATAGAATTTGATGGCCAATTAACTGGAGATAATACATTAAATACCACATCAGGAGATGTAAGTGTAGAAAATATCAATAATGTTTCAGTCAAAGCTTCTACAACGAGTGGAGATATTGAAATTGGGGAAGAAGAATTAATGGGTTCTGTAACTCGTGTGCTAGGAACAAATAATGCGACCTTAACTTTAAATACAACAAGTGGAGATATTGAAATTAACTAAAAAATAGGCAAGCGAAATTAATCGTTTGCCTTTAATAATTCTTCTAGAATTTGGACTGCATTTGTAGCAGCACCTTTACGAATCTGGTCTCCGCAGCAGAATAGAGATAATGTATGATTTGTTTCATCCGTGATGTCTTTACGAATTCTTCCAACATGAACTAAGTCTTGATTTGTCGTATCCTTTGGCATTGGATAGATTTGATTTTTTGGATCATCTTTTAATAGTACGCCTTCAGCTTTGGATACTAATTCTCTCGCCTCATTGACATCCACTTCATTTTCACATTCGATGGTGATACTTTCAGAATGAGAACGCCAAATAGGGACACGTACACAAGTACAGTTAACTTTTAAAGCATCATCGTGCCACATTTTTCTTGCCTCATTTTGCATCTTCCATTCTTCCTTTGAGATGCCTAAATCATCAAAATCTCCGATTTGAGGAATCAAGTTAAATGCGATTTGGTAAGGGAAAGCTTTTGATGGAACATTTTCATCTTCAATTTGATTCTTTAAATCTTCAATTCCTTGAACACCAGCACCTGATACAGCTTGAAATGTTGTCACAATCATTCGTTTGATGCGGTATTTTTTATGTAAAGCTTGTAAAGCTACAAGGGCAATAATCGTTGCACAGTTTGGATTGGCAATCAAGCCATGATGGCCTTTAATATCTTCTTTGTTCACTTCAGGAATTACCAAAGGAACATCTTTGTCTAAACGGAATGCACTTGAATTATCAACAACGATACATCCTGCTTCTTTGGCCCATGGCATCCACATTTTTGTGATGTCATTTCCAGTTGCTCCTAAAACATAGTCAACACCTTGAAAACTTTCTTTTGTGAGTTCTTCAACAATGTGTCCATCGATTTCTTTGCCTTTTGATCTGGCACTAGCCAATAATTTAAGGTCAGCCTGAATGTTTCTTTCTTTTAAGCATTCTAACATTTGTTGTCCTACAGCACCTGTAGCACCGGCAATTGCGATTGTTGTCATTCTTCATTTCCTCCTACGAAAGTATCATATATAACTTGGACTGTTTTTGTGAAGTCTTTTTTCTTGACTCCCACTGTGATATTGATTTCATCACTACCTTGGGCAATCATGACAATGTTGATGTTATTTTTACCTAAGGCACCAAATAACTTGCCACTTGTACCTGGCTTATCGGACATGTTTTTACCTACAGTAGAAATTAAAGCTAAATCCTCTTGGACAGTTAATTTATCTGGTTTTAGTTCATCTTTGAAGTGTGCCAAGATTTCATAAAGACTCTCTTCAATTTCTTTTTTTTCTACAACAATATTGAATGAGTCAATTCCACTAGGAATGTGTTCAATACTGATGTGGTATTTTTCTAGGATGGATAGAGCTTTACGAATGAAACCGACTTCATTTGACATATGCTTTTTATAAACATAGATAGACATAAAATCCTTTTTACCTGCAATACCTGTAATTGGATATCCACTTTTTACTTTTGAATGTTCTTGGATGATTGTACCTGCGTCTTGAGGGCGATTGGTATTTAAAATGTGGATTGGAATGTTAGCTTCTTTAACCGGGAAAATAGCTTCTTCATGTAAAACGCTAGCTCCCATATAGGAAAGTTCTCTTAGTTCTGAATATGTGATATGAGTAATTCCTTTTGGGTTTTTAACAATTGTAGGATCGGCCATTAAAAATCCAGACACATCGGTCCAGTTTTCATATACGTCGGCATGAAGACATTTTGCTAAAATAGCCCCTGTAATATCGCCTCCGCCACGTGGGAAGACTTGAATGTGTCCATTTGCACTTGTGCCATAGAAGCCTGGGAAAACAAAGTGGTCGTATTGAGCATATTTAGCTTGAAGTTTTGCGCTGGTCGCATCCCAGTCAATAGATTTATCTAGTTTAAAACGAATAATATCTTTGGCATCCACAAAGGCATAACCTAGATATTCAGCCATTAATTTAGCACAGAAGTATTCACCGCGACTGACGATAACAGCTTGGGACATTTGGTTAAGATTGGTGTAAAAGGCATCCAACTCTTTTTCGATGGGTTGTTTAAGGTCTAATTCATTTTTTATTTCGATGAAACGGTTTTTGATGAGTTTAAAGACGCTCGATGCATCAACATGGTATTTTCTGTGGGCATCTAACAAGTAAAGCAGATCTGTGATTTTATTGTCGGCCGCAAAACGTTTTCCAGGAGCCGATACAACAATGTATCGGCGTGTTGGATCTTGTTGGATGATGGCTTTGATTTTTTTGAACTGTTCAGCATTTGCGACACTAGAACCACCAAATTTAGTGATTTTTAACATATGACTACCTCCATAATGCGATAAAACTATTTTTATCTAATTCTTTAACTTTCTTAATGATTGACATATCCTGGTTTTCAATCCAGTAATAGTTTGCTTCTTTCTTTTGAATAGGATAGTAATTCTCTAGGGAAACATCACTGCGAATTAGCCACGTTTCTTTTAATAGAGACGTATCAAATTCTTTTGGTGTTGAATAAACAATTTTTCTTTCTTTATTTTCAAGTGTATCTAAAGCATTCTGTACCATGGCTTGCGCTGTAGGTAATTGGCCGGCGCCCTGACCATAATAGCCTAGTGTATCAAAGCTATGAGATAGGATTTTTTGTGCGTTGTAGTTGCTAGGAACATTGGCTAAAAAATCATTTTCATCCATGCAACATGGAGCGATAATGGAAATAATTTTATCGTCAATTTGTCTTGATATGGATAAATGACGTATGACTTTATTGTTCATTTTGATGAATTTAATGTCCAACATTTTGATTGTACGAATTCCTGCATAATATGGAATGTCAACGATGGGTGTGTTGAAAGCTAAGCTGTTAGAAATCTTTGTTTTATAATATACGTCAACACCATCAATATCGTTAGATGGATCTTTTTCAGCATATCCTTTATCTTGAGCTTCTTTTAAAACGTCTTCAAAATCCAAGTTGTTTTTTTGCATAGAATCTAAAATGTAGTTGCTTGTGCCATTAAAGATACCTTCATAGCCTTGTAGTGGTTCAAGTCTTTTTAGTTTTAATAAGGCATCGATAAATGGAATACCACCTGCAACACAAGCTTCTACCTGAATGCTTCCTCCATATTCTTTTTCAAGCTCTAAATAGGTATCGAGATAGGTTGCGACAACAGCTTTATTTGAGCTGATGACATGTTTTCCTTTTTTCAAAGCTTTTTGAATCAATGTGTTGGCAGGTTCTAATCCGTTTAAACATTCAAAAACGATATCAATATCATCTTGAACTACCATATCTTCATTGTTAGAAAAATAAGGTAGGTTTTCTTTTTCTTTACGTACATAAACGTATTTTATATTGATATCATCCAATGTTTTTGCCAGGATTTCAATTCCTTTTCCGACAACTCCATAACCTAAGATAACTGCGTTCATATAGTTCCTCCTGTATCTTTTTAGAAAACACTTGTTTTTAAAGTGTGAACATTGTATCATATGGAATATAGATTTTCAAGGAGGATTCACATGAACGATTATATTTCTACAAGAGACGCACACCAAAGCGTTTCCAGCAAGCAAGCCATACTAAATGGAATGAGTCCAGATGGAGGTTTATACGTACTTCCAACTTTAGATCAAATTCATTTAGATTTATCCTTAACATGTTCAAAGTCTTATAAAGAAAATGCCGTTTATATACTTTCACATCTTCTTACAGATTATACGAAGGAAGAATTGGTGACATGTGTTGAAAATGCATATGCGAATTCTTTCTCTAAAAAAGAGATTACACCTGTAAAAAAAGTAGATGATGTTTATGTGTTAGAACTTTTCCACGGTCCTACATGTGCCTTTAAAGATGTTGCGTTAACTCTTTTACCACAATTAATGTCCTGTGCCTTAAAAACTACGAACCAAAAAGCATTGATTTTAACTGCCACAAGTGGAGATACAGGTAAAGCGGCTTTATCTGGGTTTTGTGATGTAGAAAATATTGGTATTAATGTTTTCTATCCATATAAAAAGGTTAGTGCCATTCAATATCGTCAGATGGTTACGCAAAAAGGAAAGAATGTGAATGTATTTGGAATTCAAGGCAATTTTGATGATGCGCAAAGCCAAGTAAAACGTCTATTCTTAGATGAAGAATTGAATGCGTATTGTGCGAAACAAAATATTCTTTTGACAAGTGCTAATTCCATTAATGTGGGTCGTCTGGTTCCTCAAATCGTTTACTATTTTGATAGCTACAAACAATTAGTGCATCAAGGTGCTATCAAATTAGGGGATAAAGTTTCATTTAGTGTTCCAACTGGAAATTTTGGAGATGTTTTAGCTGGATATTATGCATATTTGATGGGGTTGCCAGTAGAAAAGTTCTATGTTGCCAGCAATGCGAATCGTGTATTAACAGATTTTTTAACGACAGGTATCTATGATCGAAATCGAGATTTTATCCAGACTATTTCACCAAGTATGGATATTTTGATTAGTTCAAACTTAGAACGACTATTATATTATGCATCTAATAAGGATACACAAAAAGTATCGAAATGGATGCAGGAATTAAATGAAAAGGGTCGTTATCAGATTGATGATGAAACTTTTAAAACCATTCAAAACTTATTTACGTGTGGCAGTGTAGATGACAAAGAAACGAGTGAAGAAATCAAATTGGTTTATGATAAGACAAACTATGTTTTAGATCCGCATTCGGCCATTGCGTACAAAGTCGCAAAAGAATGTAAAGATCGTCCTATTGTTTCTTTGGCTACAGCTTCACCTTATAAATTCAGTCAAGATGTTTTGAAAGCATTAGGATATACGGAAGATAATGAATGGATGGCTATGCAAGATTTATCAAAATATTGTCAAGATGCAATTCCTACTCAATTAAAGGAACTTCAAGACTTAGATGTTTTACATGATCGTGTTATCGATGTAGCATCTATGAAAGACGTGGTATGTGAAAGTACAAAAGAGGTATTCCATGATTAGTGTGTGTGTCCCAGCAACAAGCGCAAATTGTTGCGTGGGATTTGATTGTCTTGGTATGGCTGTAGACTGGTGGGCTCACTTTACTTTTGAAGAAAGTGATACGTTGATTGTAGAAGGTTGTCCGGGTGAATTTAAAGGACAAAACAATTTAGTCGTGCAAGCCTTTTATACAACTTGTGACTATTTACATTTGGGATATCCGACTTTTAAACTAACGATAGATACAGATGTGCCTTTTGCCCGTGGCTTGGGTTCAAGTTCAACGTGTGTTGTTGCGGGAATCTTAGCTTGTGATGCATGGTTTAAAAAGGGTATGGACAAGATGGAAATCTTAAAGATTGCCACAAGTATAGAGGGACATCCTGATAATGTAGCACCAGCTATTTTTGGTCAGGCTACAGCTTGTTTTATGGAAAGAGAAGATGTGAAAATGAGTCTTGTTCCATGTGCAAACTATCACTGTTTGGCCATTGTACCTCGTTATGAAGTAAAAACTTCTCAGGCAAGAAAGGTTTTGCCGACTGGTATGGCATTTAAAGATTGTGTTTCACAAGTATCGCATGCACTCGTCTTTATTCAGGCTTTGCAACAGGGGGATGAGTCTTTACTTGCAAGTTCTTGTAGGGATTTGTTGCATGAACCATATCGTAGGCAATTTATTAAGGAATATGATAGGATAAAGAAGTATTGTGATTCAAAACAACTTCCAATGTGGATTTCAGGAAGTGGTTCAACTATTATGGTTGTTTCGTTAGAAGAATCTCATTTGGTTGAATTATCCAAGATTTTAGAATCTTGTTTTAGTGAATTGGATTATAGATTTTTAACTATAGCCAAAGAGGGGGCGTTTATAAAATATGAGTAAATATTATGTTGTGAGCGGCGATATTTTACCGGATGTTTTAGAACAAGTTATGCAGGCACGTATTTTATTACAGTCGGGCAAGGCAAAAAGAATTAGTGAAGCTGTTAAAATGGTTGGTATTTCGCGGGGCACATATTATAAATATAAGGATGCCGTTTTTTCATTTAATGCAGAACAATCGAATCGTAAGGCAATTATTTCGATGATTTTAAGAAATGAAAAGGGCACACTTTCTAAAGTTTTATCTTTAGTATCTGTAAAACAAGTTAATGTTTTAGCTATTAACCAAACGATTCCTATTAATGGAATTGCCAACGTAGCACTTACTTTAGATATTAGTGATTTAGAAATCGGTATTCAGTCTTTAGTCAGTTTGATTGAGGCTATGCCAATGGTAGAAAAGGCTGATTTGGTAGCTGTAGAATAATGAGACGTGTTTTAAGTTTTATATTTGGCTGGTGCTTTATCATTGTTTGTGTTGTGTTTAGTATCAAGAGTACAGCATTAAATCCAGATTTTTATATTCCTGAATATGAAGAGATGGATTTGGCTAGTGATATTGGTGTTTCTAAGAAAGATTTGAATCAAAGTATTCGTTTATTGTTGGATTATTTAGATGACAAGCGTGATGATATCAAGGGACATATCACGTGGTATGGTGTATCTCAAGAAACTTTTAATGAAAAAGAAACGAGTCATATGGTGGATGTAAAGGCGTTGTATCAGAATGCTTTAAGGTTTGCTAAAACAGCGCTTATTATTCTAGTGTTGATTATTTTATATTTTTACTGGAATGAAAAAGAATTGATGTTTGCGTATTTGAGTAAAGGTTTTTTAACGGCCATGTTTACATTCATAGTAATGCTTGTGTTCTTTGGGTTTTGGATCTTTACAGATTTTACAAGTTTCTGGACATGGTTTCATACGATTTTCTTTACGAATCAATTGTGGCTGTTAGACCCCAATACGGATTTCATGATTTGTATGCTTCCAGAAACAATTTTTTATAAGCTAGTACTTGCTTGTGTAATCAAAGTGATTTGTTTTGTTGCTCTGGCAAGTGGATTGGCTATTTATTATATGGTGAAAAAGGCACCGATAGGTTTTGAAAGATGATTGTACTTGCGTCTAAATCTCCGCGAAGAAAAGAGATATTAAAAGACTTGGGCTACGATTTTATTGTTTGTCCAGCCAAAAAGGATGAAGTGTTTGATTTAAGTTTAGGTTTGGATGAGGCTTTAAAAAAGGTTGCTGAATCTAAGGCAAAAGAAGTAAGAGAATTCTATTCAGACTCGATTATTATATCGGCAGATACGATTGTATGTTTGAATCAAAAAATATTGGGTAAGCCAAAATCAAAAGAGGATGCGTTAAAGACGTTGAACGCATTATCAAATCGTAGGCATCAAGTAAAAACGGGTGTTTGTGTAATCTATAAAAAACAAACTTTTTTACATGTCGAAACGACAGATGTTTATTTTAAGAAACTTACAGAACAAGATATTATTTCGTATGTAAATAGTGGGAAATGTATGGATAAAGCAGGCTCTTATGGTATACAGGAATGTGATTTTGTGGATCATATTGAAGGTGATTATACCAATGTGGTAGGCTTACCAAAATATGTGGTGGAATCAATAATGAAAGACGTTGCACTCTAGTTATAGAAATGATAAAATAGCGTGGTAATAATTAGAGGAGGAACATGTAAATGTCTAATGTTATTAATAAAAAAGATTTAGCTGAAAAATTGGCTGAAGAATTCGGTTGTTCAAAAAAAGACGCAACAGCTTATGTTCAATTCGTATTCGATACAGTAGCGGATACTTTAAAAGATAATGGTACTGTAGATGTATTCGGATTTGGTAAATTCTCAATTAGTGAAAGAGCAGCTCGTACTGGTATCAATCCAGCTACTAAGGAAAAAATTGAAATTGCTGCAAGCAAATCTGTAAAATTTAAAGCTAGCAAAGCTTTGAAAGACGCTGTTAAGTAAGAAGATTCGATAATGAATCTTCTTTTTTTTCATGTTATAATATTAAATACAAAATTAAGATAATTGAGAGGAGAATTCGATGAGTTTACCAATTTATGTAATTGGACACAAAAACCCTGATACAGATTCAATTTGTGCTGCTTTAGCTCTTGCAGAATTAAAAAGACAGACTGGAATCAATGCGGTAGCTGCTCGTTTGGGGACTTTGAATCCAGAAACTAAATTTATATTAGATAAATTACATGTAAATATGCCAGTTTTATTAACGACTGCACGTTCAACGTTGGAAGAAATTGAAATTGATGATGCGGTGACAATTGAAGAAGGGCAAACGATTCGTCGTGCATGGGATTTATGCTTAGAAAATCATGTAAAGACTTTGTATGTTGTTGATGATAAAAATGAATATAAGGGTATGGTTACTTTAGGTGATGTTTCTAAGATTCAGATGCAGGATTTAAATATTACGAGTGAATTATTAAAAGAAACACCATTAGAAAATTTAGTTGCCAGTGTAAAGGGGTCTTTTATTTTAAAGGGAAATCTTGAAAGAAGTGGATTTGTTCGTATTGCGGACAAACGCTTGATGGATAGAGATCTAAAAGGTGCCATCATGGTTTTAAATGATCATGAAGATAGTATGATCAAGAGTATGGCAAAGGGTTGTGCTGTTATTGTCGTGGCAGAAAATTTTGTTCCAAATAGCTATATTATTGAAATGGCAAAACAAATGGGAGTTACTTTAATTAGTACGCCTTATAATATTATGAAAATCATTCAAATGATTTATCGTTCGATTCCGGTTGAATTGATTATGACTCCGGCTAATAAAGTGATTCGCTTTAATAAAAGTGAATATGTAGAGGATGTGGAACGTGAAATGTTGAAGACGCGTCACTCATCTTATCCTGTTGTGTTTCAGAAAAAAATATTGGGGTCTGTCGCTCGATATAACTTATTGAAGGCTGAAAAGAAACAGTTTATTCTTGTGGATCATAATGAAAAGAAACAGAGTATCAGCGATATTGAAACGGCGAATATTGTAGAGATTGTGGATCACCATCGTATTGGTGATATTGAAACAGATCGTCCAATTGTATTTAGAAATATGATAGTAGGTAGTTCTTGTACGATTGTTGGATTGATGTATGCAGAATATGGTGTTAAAATGCCTGAGATCATCGCAAAATTGATTGCGTATGGCATGATTAGTGATACAATGAATTTTAATTCACCAACATGTACGACAATTGATCGTAATTTGGCAAAGCGTTTATCAAGTGAATATGATATTGATTTTGATGCGATGGCTAAAGAATTATTCGAAAATACGGCTACGATTCGTGGAAAAGAATTCAAGAATATTCTTTACAATGATGTTAAAGAATATATGTTGAGTGGATATCATATTGCGGTAAGTCAGGTTTTTACGTTTGATTTGAGTATTGTGGATGAAATTAAAGAGGATTTCTTGAAGTACATGGATGAACAAAACACGATACATGAATATGACTTGATGTTGATGGTTATCACTAATGTCGAAGGTCGTGGTTCACGTTTCTTATATGTAGGTAAGTTATCGCATTTTGTTCGTGATGTTGTAGAAGAATTCAAGGATCAAGGATTTGTTTCTCGTAAAAAACAAATTGTGCCTCGTTTAGCACAAGAACTGGCATAAAGGGGGATTTAATATGGCAGTAGAAAAAAGATTAATGCATTATGCATCATTTGACACACAGTCAAGTGAAGAAAGTACAAGTGCACCTAGCACTGAAAAACAATTGATTTTAGCTCGTGAACTAAAGGCTGAATGTGAAAAATTAGGCTTTGATTCTGTTGAATTAACCGATACAGGTATTGTGTATGCATACCTAAATGCGAATACAGATAAGAAGATGGATCGTATTGGGTTTATTGCACATATGGATACGGCAACTGAAATTACGGGGGCGAATGTAAAGTGTCGTGTAATTTCAAAATATGATGGAAATACAATTCAATTAAATGAAGAGTATTCCATGTCTAAAGAAGAATTTCCAGCTTTGGCAAACTGCATTGGAGATGATTTGATTGTTACAGATGGGACGACATTACTTGGTGCAGATGATAAAGCAGGAATTGCGATTATTTTAGAGGCTATGGAACAGTTGATTCGATCAGAAAAAGAACATGGATTTATTGCGGTTGCCTTTACTCCAGATGAAGAAGTAGGTCGTGGTGTCGAAAACTTTGAGTTAGATAAGTTTACCGTGGATTACGCGTTCACAATTGATGGTGATCGTATTGATTCGGTTGATTATGAGACATTTAATGCAGCACAAGCTATTGTCACATTTGATGGTACAAGCATTCATCCTGGAGATGCTAAGGATCGTATGGTCAATGCGAGTTTATTAGCAATGGAATATGCTTCGAGTCTTCCAAAAAAACAAACACCTTCACATACACAGGGGCGTCAAGGATTCTATCATTTAGTGGATATGGAAGGAATTTGTGAAGATGCAAAATTAACTTACATTCTTCGTAATCACAGTAAACAAAGTTTTATTGCACAAAAACAGAAGATGGAAGCAATTGCGGATAAGATGAATGAAAAATACGGAAATCGTGTTCATGTATCGATTCGTGATCAATACGAAAACATGCGTCAATATATGCATGGGGATATGCGTAGTGTGAATAAGGCAAAATATGCATTGCGTCAATGTGATGTAACACCAGTTAGTACACCAATTCGTGGTGGAACTGATGGTGCAATGTTGACGGCAAGAGGATTAATTTGTCCAAACTTAGGTACGGGTTCATTTAATCATCATGGTCGTTTTGAATTCGCAAGTATTCAAAAGATGGAAAAGATGGTTGAAATCGTATTAAAAATCGTTGAGTAGGAGGTTGTCATGGATTACGCTAAAGAAGCTTTAAGGCTACATGCTAAGTGGAATGGTAAATTAGAAACTGTTCCAAAAATGAAGATTGAAAATAGAGATGATTTATCGATTGCCTACACACCGGGTGTTGCGGCACCTTGTTTAGAAATCGAAAAAGATAAAAAGAACAGTTATGTCTATACGGGTAGAGCACATACTGTTGCGGTTATTAGTGATGGTAGTGCGGTTTTGGGATTAGGAAATATTGGTCCTGAAGCAGGTATGCCGGTAATGGAAGGTAAATGTGTATTGTTTAAGGCGCTAGGAAATGTGGATGCCGTTCCATTATGCTTGAATACACAAGATACAGATGAATTGGTTCGGATTATTTCGAGCTTAGAGCCAAGCTTTGGTGGAATTAACTTAGAAGATATTGCGGCTCCTCGTTGTTTTGATGTTGAAAAAAGATTACAGGAAAAAATGAATATTCCTGTTTTCCATGATGATCAGCATGGTACAGCTATTGTAGTTTGTGCTGCTTTGGTAAATGCTTTGAAATTGGCTGAAAAACAAAATTCAACAATCGTAATCAATGGTGCGGGCAGTGCTGGTGTTGCGATTGCGACTTTGATTTTAAAGATTGGTTTGGGTAATGTTATTTTAGTGGATAAGCAAGGTATCTTAACAGCTGATATGGATTTAACAAGTGGTCAAAGAGGATTGATTGATAAGTTAAATAAAGAAGGAAAAACAGGTTCTTTAAAGGATGCGTTAGTTGGTGCAGATGTATTTATTGGTGTTAGTGCAGGTCATATCGTATCTAAAGAAATGATTGCGTCTATGAATGAAAAGGCAATTGTATTCCCAATGGCGAATCCAGTGCCTGAAATTGAGCCGGAAGACGCAAAAGAAGCTGGTGCCTATATTGTGGGTACAGGTCGTAGTGATCATCCAAACCAAATCAATAATGTGTTGGCTTTCCCAGGTATCTTTAAAGGTGCATTAAAAGCAGGTGCAACTTGTATCAATGATGCGATGAAAGAAGCGGCTGTTTATGCGATCAGTTCAATGATTACAGAAGATATGTTGGATAGTGAACATATTATTGTTTCCGCTTTAGATCCAAGAGTTGCAGATGTTGTGGCTCAAGCAGTTGCAGATGCGGCAAAAGAAAGTGGTGTAGTGCGTGAGTAGAGTTGGTATTGTTGCAGAAGGTGGAGGTACTAAGGCTGCTTATTCTGCAGGAGTATTAAAATGTTTACTCGAACACGACATTATTCTTCCTTATTGTGTAGGAATTAGTGCGGGTACAGAAATTTTATTGAGTTATGTTTCAAAACAGGTGGATCGTTTAGAGGTTACAGGTGTTGATGCACCTTGTCAAAAGGGTGTAGTTGGATGGCGACCATTCTTTAAAGAAGGTTCGATCTTTGGTATTGAAGCTACGTATGATTTTATTGAGTCTAGAGTTCCATTGGATTTAGAAGCTTTCCAAAATAGTGAAACGCAAATGGAAGTAGGATTGTATAATCTAAAAACACATAAGGTAGAATATTTTAATAAGAGTTATATTGATAAAGATGAAACGTTGATCAAGGCAAGTTGTGCTTTGTTGCTTCTAGCTAAACCTTATAAGTTTAATGGGGAAATGTGGATGGACGCTGGTCTTGTAGATATGATTAGCATTGAACAAAGTCTTCGCGCTGGAAACGATAAGCATATAGTGATTTCTACAAAGGAAGAGGGCTATGTTCGTAAGCCGGCTCCCAAATGGCAATTGTGGCTGTCAAACTTGGTTTATAAGGATAAACAAATTACAGATGATTTAAGAAATCGTCATGTTCGCTATAAGGAACAGTGGGATAAGATTGCTGAACTTGAAAAAGAGGGTAAGGCATTGGTTTTGCGTCCTCATAAAGATCTTGGAGTCACTCGTTATACAACAGATCCAGAAAAATTGGGTCCTTGGTTTCAATTAGGATATGATGAAACTCTAAAGTGTATAGATCAGATTAAAGAATTCATTAAATAGAAAAACCTGGATTTCCAGGTTTTTCTTTTGCCACAACAATCATTTAAGGAGGTGTATTGCGGCATTAGTGACCACATTGTGCGAAGTGTTATATGTTTTAAACTACTAGAAAAGAGATTGTAGTCACATTTCTAATTATAGAGGTTCAATGTGAATTTATTATTAAAAATCAAAAATTCTTTTAAAAAGATTAGAAAGAGGCTATTATTAAGATATGAATGGTTATTTTTTTGATATGGATGGAACACTTTATAATAACAGGTTCCATGAAGTGAGTGAGAAAACTTTTAAAATGTTAAATGAACTACAAAGCCAAGGACACTTTGTAGCTTTATCAACGAGTCGTTGTCAATCTGAATTAAAGAATCTTCCTTCTTGTATGCGTTCATTTCAATTTGATTGTATGATCAGTGATGGTGGCGCTTTGATTTTGGATAAACAAAAAGAGATTCTTGAAATGAATTGCATTCCAAAAGAAAAAATGAGAAGTATAGATCAATTTTGTAAGGAACGAAACTTGGAATATCGTTATAGTACGAGAGGGGGAAATTATTTTGGTATGCCATATTCTAGTTTTGCGCATAATATATACTTTGAATTGTATCTGAACAGTCCAGTTTATAAACCTTATAAAGAGGATGAAGTGTTGAACGTTTTACTTTTTTGCCAAGGAGAAACAAAAGAGGCGTTAAGACCTTTGATCAAGGATTTAGGGTATGTTGAATATCCGGATTGTTTTGAATTGCGTGCGAATCAAGTAGATAAGGCAACGGCTGTGAAAAAAATCATGGTTGCTCATGCATTTGAAACAACGTATTGTTTTGGGGATGGAACCAATGACATTGATATGTTGAAGCTTGCCGACGTGGGTGTTGCGATGGGCAATGCATGTGATGCATTAAAAGAAGTTAGTGATGTTGTAATTGGAAGAGTGGATGAGGATGGTATCTACAATTTCTTAATGGGAAAATAAAAGCTGAATAGGAGGAGAATAAGATGGCTTATATTTTAGAGAATGATGTATTGAAATTAGAGTGTGCTGGAAAGGGTGGCGAAATGCTGCACTTAGTAAAGAAGAGTACAGATCATGAAACTTTATATCAAGGAGATCAGGGGTGGTCTGGTAGAAATCCTTCTTTATTTCCAATGGTAGGAAATACATATACAAAGGATTATGAGATTGATGGTAAAAAATATGCGATGAAAAATCATGGATTGATTCGTTATGCGACTTTAAAGGGTGAAAGTCAAGAAGATGAACTTGTATTTAGCTTAGATGCGAATGAGGATACGTTAGCTCAATATCCTTTTAATTTCCATTTTGAGATTGGATATAAATTGGATGGAAATAAAGTTTTAATTCAGTATCATGTAAAAAATAATGACTCTAAGGACATGCCTTTTGGGTTTGGTTTGCATCCTGCCTTTAAATTGGATGATGAGTTTTCTACGTATACTTTGGTATTTGAAAAAGAAGAAAATACGAAACAATTGTTGTTTGATCCTAGCTACGAAAAGAATGTAGAGTATCAGGATGTTGCATTTAAAGAATGGAAATTATCTAGAGAAGATGTAAAGAAGTATGCGACGATTATTTATAAGGATTTAAAATCAAATTATGTAACTTTAAAACATGGAGATGAAGAAGTGGTTCGCGTATCGATTGAGGGATATCCATATTTGGCTTTATGGACTCATGATAGTGCATCGGATTTCTTATGCATTGAACCTTGGTATTCCCATGGGGATTTCGAAAAAGAAACACCAGATTTCTATCATAGAGAAGGAACTATGGTTTTAAAACCAAATGAAGTGTGGTCTTGTTCATACTGGATCGAGGTACTTTAAGAAGGAGAAATCCTTCTTTTTTAATAAGAATTTGTATTTTTAAAGAACAAATTTGCACTTTTTAGTTTACTTTCACCTAAAATCTTTTATTTTGGTTAAAAACGGTTATAATGAAATTAGTTCAGAAGGAGAAAGAAAAATGTTCGGAAAAGAAAAATCAACTTGGGAAGAATTAAGTGGTATTTTTACTGCACAGGAAATCTACCAACAACCTGCCACTTGGGCAAAAACAATTGCTCAAATTAAAAATGAAAAGGAAGCTTTAAAGAAATTCATGGAACCTGTATTAAGTGATCCAGATTGTGATATCGTGTTTACAGGTGCTGGAACAAGTGAATATGTAGGTAATGCATTATATTCATATGTTAACCGTTATACTGGTTACCATGCAAAATCATATGCTTCTACTGATTTAGTAGAAACTCCAGAAAACTATTTATCAAGAAATAAAAAGACTTTATTAGTGAACTTTGGTCGTTCAGGAAACTCTCCTGAAAGTGTTGGCTCAGTACAAGTTGCTGATGAAGTATGTAAGGAAAATGTGTATCATTTATTCATTACATGTAACAAAGATGGGGCTTTAGCAAAAGCGGCAGCTACTCGTGACAATGCTTATGATATTAACTTAACACCAGAAACTCATGATCAGTCTTTCGCAATGACTTCAAGTTTCTCTAACATGATGTTGGCTGCATTATTATGTTTCCGTTTAGATGATATTGATGAAGTTGCAAAAGAAATGGAGAGTGTTATCGCTCAAGGACAAAAATTTGTTGATGAAGGATACAAAGTATGTGAAAATTTAGTTGCTGACTTTGCGGAATTTAACCGTATTGTATACTTAGGTGCAAATACATTGAAGGGTATTGCTCAAGAAAGTCAATTAAAAATTTGTGAATTAACTGCTGGTACAGTTACAACTACATTTGATAGTCCAATGGGATTCCGTCACGGACCTAAATCAGTTATCAACGATGAATGTTTAACAGTTGTTTATTTATCAGATGATGAATATCAAAGACAATATGAATATGACATTATTAAAGAAATGAGTGGACAACGCAAAAAGAACCGTTTAGTTGCAGTTTCTAGTCATGCAGATGCTGAAATCGAAGGATTAGTAGATACATTCATTAACTTTGATTTAGATGCGCCAAAAGATAATATTTTCTTAGGATTTGACTATATTTTAGTTGCTCAGGTTATTGCGTTATTTAAATCATTGAGCTACAAGATTACACCAGACAATCCATGTCCAACAGGTGAAGTAAACCGTGTTGTTAAGGGTGTTACTATTTACCCATATACTGCAAAGTAAGAATTTAGAGGAGAAAAAAGAAGATGATAGGATTAATTGTTACTGGTCATGGCCACTTTGCGACAGGTTTAACTACAAGCTTAAACTTGATTGCTGGAGATGCAAAAGAATATGTTGCTGTAGATTTTGAATCCACAGATTCAACGGATGATTTAGCAAAAAAATTAACAGATGCTATGGATTCATTAAAAGACTGCGAAGGAATCATTGTGTTAAGTGATTTAGCTGGTGGTTCTCCATTCAAAACGGCTGTTGAAATTGGATTCCCAAGAGGAAACGTAGAAGTTGTTGCAGGTACAAACTTAGGTATGTTAGTTGAAATCAACTTAACTCGTACTTTCTCTGAAGATGTTCATGCTTTAGCCGAATCAGCTTGCAACGTTGGAAAAGATCAAGTTATGCGTTATGTATTCCAACACATTGAGCAAAACGACGATTTTTCAGATGGTATCTAATATTTAAGCTAGGCTTTGCCTGGCTTTTTTTTGTAAAAACTTTTCAAATATCTGAAAATGAGGTATGATATTTTCATATACGGAGGTATTTAGAATGGATTATAAAACTAGAATTGAGGCATCTATTCAAGAGCATTTAGATGCATATATGGATATTGTAAAAACACTATACGATAATCCGGAAACAGGTTTTGAGGAGTATGAAACACAGAAGGTATTGGTGAAATATTTAGAAGATGCTGGATTCGATGTGAAATCGAGTGTTGTGATCGATACAGATTTTGTGGCTGAGTATAAATCGGGTAAAGAAGGGCCAACAATTGCTTATATGTGTGAATATGATGCACTTCCTGAAGTTGGACACGGATGTGGACATAACTTGATTGCTGGTATTGGTATTGCGGCTGGTGAAGCATTAAAGAGTGTTGTTGATGAAATTGGTGGAACAGTACGTGTTGTGGGTACGCCTGGTGAAGAAAACTTTGGTGGAAAAGTTAAGATGAGTGAAGCTGGGGTATTTGATGATGTAGATGCAGCTTTAATGGTTCATCCAAGTACAGAAAATGGTGTCGGATCTAGATCATTAGCTATTTTACCAATTAAGTATGAATTCTTTGGTAAGAATGCGCATGGATGTCGTCCTCAAGAGGGGCACAGTGCATTAGATGCAGCGATTAGTACATATACACAGATTTCAATGTTACGTCAATTTGTGACTCCAGGATCATATATTCATGGAATTATTCGCGACGGAGGTTTAGCTGCCAATGTAATTCCTGCTTATGCAAGTATGGAGTATTATTTTAGAGCAACTACGATGGCATATTGTAAAGAGATTGCAACTCGTGCAGAGGATTGTGTGAAGGGTTCTTGTATTGCAAGCCAAACAACTTACAAAACAAGTATGTATGAATGTCCTTATGAAGATACAAAAATCAACTATACACTAGCTGATATGTTGACAGAAAAATATAAAGAGCTAGGAGTCGAGCAAATTAATCCGGTTGATGAAATTCCATGTGGTTCTACAGATGTTGGAAGTGTAAGTTATGTTTGTCCAACAATTCAGGGAACTATCAAAATCGCAGATTGCTCAGTTGCTGGTCATTCTAAAGAAATGGCGGCTGCAACAATTAGTGAAGATGGAAAAGCTGGATTAGTAACAGCAGCTACAGCTATTGCGTTAATTGGTTTAGATTTGATTACTGAACCTGAAAAGTTAGAAAAAGCAAAAAAAGAGTTTAAAGAAGGGACATGCTAATTAGCAATGTCATTAAGTTAAGCTAACGGGATAGTGGCAGTGATAAATTCTTATTAAGTTAAGACTGGATACAATTCTATATCCAGGTCTTTACTTACGTTACAGTAAAAAATGTGGTATTTAAGGTATGACGAAAAGGCAAATTTTTGCACTTCAAAAAAA